>JAEEGL015025017.1_pt1 | contig 146505 bp, 120 predicted proteins | sample 9134231 | NCBI WGS metagenome assembly JAEEGL01 (sample SAMN16246548, study PRJNA631951) | gut metagenome | biome: gut microbiome; feature: rumen; material: fiber-attached | host: Bos | place: Iran: Karaj | collected 2018-10 | reverse complement strand
CTTGATATTCAACGGGTATTTTCTGTTGGTATCGCCATCAACAATGATGTATGCCTTGTGTAGCGAATCCTCACCGAAGAAATCACTACAGGCGAAAATGTGGATATTGTCATCCTCGTCAACTAAAAAACTGCCATAAGATGACTTAAGATGACCGAATGGATTAGAATAAAAAGAAATATAGTCCCAATCGCAATAAGCATACAACTTAACACTATGATAGTCGAGTAGGTTCCCATCTGAATCAAAGGTGACAAAACAGGTAGCGCGATGATTTTTAGTGATTATATCGCTGAATGTAGTAAGAATTGTGTCAAAGAAATAGAACCATTCTGCTCCAGGTGCGAATCCCCAAGAAAAGTCAAACGCGATGGTTATTCTGTCGTCTTTCACAACCATATTATTCCACAGAACACTTGGAGAATTAGCATTAGCTCCGCGAGCCGACTTGCACCAGAGGACAGTCCCCGATGTATCAATTTTTGCCAGAAAAACACCAAAGGTAATTCCGGAAGAGTAGTATTCTGTAATTGAATCCATAGGGTTTATGTATGGACCGTTGTATATGCCACTATTCAACCGAGCATCAATACCGCACCTCCCGAAAATATACGTATTACCTGCGCTGTCAACGTACGAATCTTTCACTTCGTCATATACCTTGCCACCGGAACCAGTTTGTCCACGGGCCCATTTCCCCCAGCGGAAGCCCTGTTCCTGGGCGTGGACGGCGGAGGACAACATAACGAACGCCGCCAATAGTATGAAGAAAGCCAGTGGCTTTCGATAGCGTCCCGCAGGGGTATAAGCTCCTGTGGAGCGCGTAGAGAGGATATGTGAGATGAGTAAGGAGTGCTGCCAAGCGGAGAACAAAAGGTTTCTCTTGCATTCTTTCATATTGAATAAGGGTTTAATCATTATCGTGAGAAGATGTCCGACTGGTGCAGCAGGCGGACTGGTGCAGACATCCAGTGAATGTCCGCACGGACAAATTCCAACAGAGTGGTTAAGAATTTGGCCTGTCCATTTCTTCTTCATCTGGTGAATATGTCGGACATTTTCATTAGTCTAACGGTATGAGTTTTTCCTGATGCGGTGGTCAATGTCAAGAGGTAGGTGGCCTGCGGGCGAGAGGTTAAATCCAGCGAGTACTGTCCGGGGCCGTCGGGAGTGAGGCGCACTTGCTCGCGGCGGCCTGTGAGGTCGGTGAGCCACGCGGTCGCTGTCAAGGTCTCGCTGCTCTCGATGGTCACCCTCTGCCGGAACGGGTTGGGGTAGGCCACAAAAGCTCCCTCGTCGCCCACCACGGTGATGCGCACCTCGCCGCCGCCACCGTGGTTTGTGGTGTCATAGACATACGGCGTCATAAAGGCGGTATCAACAAATTTGGCGATATAGGCATTGCAGTAGCCGTTGCTTGGTACGGAAAAGTCTTGTAGAGTCGCTCCGTCTTGGAATGTTCCAGACAGATATAGGATGCTATCCCGAAGAATGGTGCCACCCATTTCCGTGTTTAAAGAGGGCGAGTGGTAGTCGATGAAAGATATACAATGCCCATCATAGTCCCAAGTAATCAGGCCGTGAGAACGCCCCGATGTGATAAATGTGCTGTCTATCGTAGCCAGACTATTCCAATATCTGACTTGTGCCATAATTCTGTTGTTCTGTACGGCAATGTCATACTGTTTGACTCTTTTGTTTAATCTGGAAATAGAGGATGGGCTGTTGATTTGCCCTGAAGACAAATAGTTCCAGACTGTGTCAATTCTCAAAAAGCAGGTGGTTAAGCCTATATCCAATCGGGTTGTATCATACAAGAAGTATCTGTCATCATTCATATCATCGGTAGTTTTACCGACGTCAATTAAAATGACAACATTGCTGTCCTCGTCAAAATTGATACAATGGAACGTCGAGTTCATAGTAAACTGAGAATTGTTGTTGACTCCTTTAAGTTGGGCTATTCTTTGAGCTACCAGTCGGGAATCATATTGGATTAAGAATCCTGTTGTATTGTTGGCTTCCTGCACATCAAGAATCAAATTGTCACTATTGGGAATCGCAAGATTAAATGCATTTCTGTAACTCGCATCGTTCACAATAGATCCTGTAACATACACTCTGTTCCTACTATCGGTTTTTACAGAGTGTAAATCGGAGAGGGAGATGTGGCTGACAACCGTATCGTCTGGCGACATATCGAAGTAGTATGCAGTGGCAATCAGACTGTCAAAATGCGGTGAAAATTTCAACAGTTGATAATTCTTAAGCGATGTTGGCTCTGGTATTGAACAACGTAGTTTTCTCAATCCTCCAGTATCGCCGACTAGAATGTTAAATCCAGTAATTAGGCCATTTTCCGGTGAGAATTCTTGCTGATGGTAATCGCAGGTGTCGCAGTATAAGAACAAACGGTCCCAAGCTGCACGCGTCATTATGATATTGCCATCATTATCAACAGTAAAAGCTTGGACGGCGGGAGCTTGGTTATAATACATTTTGGCATACTGAGACCCATTCGGAGAGTTTCTGTCCCCCATAATATCGTTGCCGGAACTGTCAATATAACTTATTGACAGCAGTTTCCTTTCCTGTAGGTCGCCATCGGGTGAAAACAACAGCCAAGCAGTCACCGATCCCGACATTATTGAGTCAATGTCCATCAAAAAAAAACCGCTTTCCGAATTAGGAAGGAGTGTGTCCAAAAAATACGCATAATTGCTACCTCCGGGCAAATCGACATCAGCCATACAAGCGATGGATGTATCACCCACACATTTTATGCCTATGGGTCTAGTATGGAGCCCATTGTTTGAATGAATGGCTTTGTGCCACAGCAACTCACCAGTGGGTGACAATTTGGCTATGACAACATTTACTGTTCTATTGGAGGGTCCATAAGGAGTCATCGGCAATAGGTCAACGCCATTTATTTGTGCGCCCAATGTGAATTCACCTATCACATACACATTGCCGTCCGAGTCGACATCAGTGCCTATAATTTTGTTGCCGTCAGCCTGACCGCCATTCGTTGCTATTCCCCAGTAAGATTTCACCCAGTCGAAGTGCTGGGCGTGGGCGGATAAAGAGAAAATGCTAATTATTAATATCAATAAAAGTCTTTTCATAATGTATGATTTCTGTGTTTATAGATTGCGAAACATTATGTTTATTATTTATTTCCGAACTATTGTGATTATTGTTTGGTTGAATAGTCAAAGTTGTAAAATAACACGGCGTGTTCCTCTGCTTTGTTCTTGGTATGGAAAACAATTAATGAGCGTTTCAAGTGGGAGAAGGCCAGAACATCATTAGGGTATGGGTTGAGGATGGTATCTGTGGTGGTGGACTTGGGGATGAGTTTTACTCCTATCAAATCTTCTCCATTGTCTATGAATTGCTGGGCTACGGGAGGAGGATTAGGAACTTCAAAATCCTTTTTGAGAGTGGCCCAACCAACAGAATCTGTAGCCTCCAACAGTGTGACATCGACAAAGACGGTGTCATTTACTTTATAATCCTTGACAAAAGAAACATCAATACCTTCAACTTTCTCATAACGAGCATATATTTCGCTGACCTCGTTGGAAGGGAAGATGTATTTCCACTGTATGGCTATGTAGCAGACGAGCGCCTCCACGAGGGCCAAGATGGCTACAATCAGCCAAAAGCGTTTTTTATTAAAAGGACGTTTCATAGCTGCTCGATTGTATTGTTAATAGTATCGCAAATTGCATCATCGGTTTTCTCAGAGGTGGTGGTGACCTTAACAAAGTCGCGAGTGGCGGCAAACGCTTTGTCTGCGTTCAGGACAATCAACAGAAAAATGCAAGCAGCAATGGAATATGAAGGAAGACGGAGAGAGAAGAACTCCCGCCGACGGTAGTCTTTATCGGAAACGTTTTCGACAAGCCGAGAGGAGGAGAGCTTGCTCTTATCCCGAGGCGAGAAAACGTCACCGTAGGTAACCGAATTGTAGCTTCCTGCGAGGACAAAACCAATCCAACGGCGGCGGTGACAGGAGAGCCGATTCAGCCTATCGGCATAGCGGGACATACGATAAGGATAAGGGCGGAGGCGGAGAGTCTGCCTCATGAGCCACAGGCTACGGGCGGCACGTAGAGTCACCCATAAGTCGGCGACGGACAGAATGGCGACGGCGACATTGAACGGTGTGACGCCCCCTGAGGCGGTATGCCACAAGATGCTTGCCGCAAGAGCGAGGAGCAACAGGCAGAAGATTAGCAGATAGCGGTCGCATCGACGGCGAAGTTGGAACTGAGGAATCTTGTCGCCTTCAACCAAGGCATGAATTTGCTCTGGGGAAAACGGCGGTATTCGCGAGGCAACTTCATCCATGAGCCTCTGAGCAGAACGCATTCGGCTTGTTACCTCGTCGAACATGGCAGACTTGGTGGAAGCCAATGACTGGATTTCTGAAATGTTACTCATTTCAATTGCGTCACAGCCCCGAGCAGCAATGTGTCCTCTTTCCTCTTGTTTGGATAATTCCAATTTTCTTTTCTTTCTTTTCATTGATAATTAGTGTTTTACCCTCCCCTGTAGATGATTGATAATGAGGGAACGTTGCGCTATGTGAGTGCAGCGGGAGCTTGCTCACATGGCCGAACCTAAGCAACGTCACCGCAGGTAAGAAATAGGCTGGTTAATATTACTTATGAATTAGCATTCTCAATTTGTTTAAAAGTCTTGACATTCGTTTACGAGCGTTGCTCTCTGTGATGCCTTCGGTGCGCGATATGGTACTATAAGAGTCGTCACTAAGGTAGTGATTCAGTAGATTACGTTCTTTGTAGTCAAGGTGTTCCGAGAGTTCGTCGATCAGACTCCAGCCGTCGAGGGCTTGGCTCATCAATTCACTTCCGTAGAGGTTTTCCAAACCGTACAGGTCGCAGACGGACAGGAACTCTTGATGATTAGGATTGCGAAGGTAATCTACAATGGCGTGATATGAGATTTGGTATATCCATGTTGCCTCTGTGCTGTCGCCACGGAAACGGTCGAGGCCGTAATGACTAAACTCTGTCCATATCGCCAAGGCACATTCTAGTCGCAACTCGTCGAAATAGAAAGTATTACCATCACAGAACCTGAGACAGATACTGTTAATAGTTTGGTAGTTGCGTTTCAGCAGATCGCTGAATTCTATTTCTTGCTGCAGCGTTGGCATTGGGTGTTATGTCAATCTACCTCATATTCATGTTTTTATAACGTTTTTATAGCAATTATATTGTTATAATCATTATTATTGCGATTATCGCGCATTCTCGTTTGTTTCTTTCTTTTTGCCTTATTAGACGTAAAAATTTTTGAATTGTGTGACAAGGAGGTGAAGTTTAACATTATTTTAACACTTCTTAAATAACCCGTTGGCGGAATTTAATAACAAGTGAATTGTTGATAACTATATGAAGAAGAAGTTGTGCATATTGCAGATTTTCGGTAATTTTGTAATTGAAATAAAAAACAATTACATCAGCCCGTGGTAGTTTGCCGTTTGTCGCGTGCAAACGATGCAAGATGGGGAAGGACACCCCTGAAATCGCTCCGAACTTTGGCTACTGAGCCTCGCAGGGAGTATATTACTTCGGCTACAAACTTCACGCCCTGTGCGGCTTAAGTGGTGTCATTCATTCGTATGACCTCACCAAGGCCAGTGTCCACGACATACACTACCTTCAGGACATCAAGCCGATTTACCACAGCTGCAGTATCTTCGGCAACAAGGGGTACATCAGCGCCACCGTTCATCTCGACCTTTTCGAGACGGCCAACATCAAGCTTGAATGTCTTTACCGCCTTAACCAGAAGGACTGGAGACCGACATACATCCCATTCGTCAAGGCGAGGAAACGCATTGAGACCGTGTATTCACAACTGTGCGACCAATATATGGTCATTCGCAACCACGCTAAACAAACCAGTGCAGCTTTCAAAAAAAACTATTGATATGTTCTCGACAATAGCCTCCGATTTAAACTATGAATCGTCCCGCGAAAGTCAGAAAAAAGCCATTATGGATAAAGCATATAATAATACGACCGGCTGGAAATACCGTTGTGGATTCCTTGGTTTGTACGATTGTTATAAACAACTAAGCTCCAATGATGTGTTCAAATCGCCTTCAACAATAGAAGGCAACAAAAAAAATGTCTTAAAAACTATCGAGGATATCGGAACAAGCGGTATGGGCCCATCAAACTACAAAGCTATACAGGCTGCCATCAACAAAGCCTACACCGATCTATACAATTGGTATCGTCCCATCTACTCTAACGCATCCCAAATATTTGATAAGCGTTCCCGTGCCGACTATGAAAACTATAACTATGAAAAAGGTGTCGAAGAAGCCAAACGAGAAAAACGGAATCAAGAAATATGCGAAAAATGCAAAATTGACGTAAAAAAAACAGTTATGCCCAAAGGCTATTATCAACCCAGTGGAACTATCTTTAGCCTCAACGAGCCACCAGCCGAATCCGACGAATCTGGTGTGATTGTAAACCTTAATGGTGATGAATGGTACTGGAAATATATCTATTATCACGACGGTGACTCTCGCATAGAGGTGTCTGGAGAGTCTAGCGACACATATAATAATTACGATGAAATGATTCAAGGATTAATTACAACTTGCATGAAAAGAAATGGTTGCCGATAGTAATCTCATCGCTCCTAATCTGTCTATTAATAGACCTTCCTACCTAGACTCGTTTACCCGCATATCCCCACGAAACAAACATTTCATTCTCAAAAAAACTATCGTTAGACCTAACGGCCAATTGCAGTTAACATTAGCATAAAAAAGAGAGGACCTCTTTTCAAAGTCCTCTCTTTTGTCTCTCCGGCGGCGCTCAAAGGATTCTTCACTCTCAGGTTCCTCCTCAAAGCCCCTCCGTTTTATCTTCTAGCAAAGCTTCTCACATGCTTTACTTTTTATTTCTTCGGGGTCTTCCAGTTGAAGAACACCTGTATTCCTGCCATCTGATATATCTGCCAGTGACCCCATTTGCCCATACCGTTGAAGTCGGTGTCCCACTTTGTGTTCAGAGCAAAATTGGCCGACAGGAAGCTGGAGAAGCGATAGTCGAGCTTCAACTCAAAATCTAAGTCGGTCTCAAAAGCGCGTTTCTTCATCCAACCATAGCCCTTCAGCTCATCCCAAGTCTCCTCCTCGACAAGTGAGTATTTTGATGTCGTCTCCATATCGTCACCCCAACTCATGTTTTTGGGTTTCTTGTAGTCATAGAAGAGCTCCAGGCGGGCATACAAGTCTAGGTTGGGAAGTATGTCCTTCTTCAGATACATGGCCTTGACATACGAACCAAGGGCAAAATATACATGCTTGTATGTGCGTGCGGGATTCAGTGTACCATCGGCCAAACGAAAATCATCCTCCTGTAGCACACCATAGGTATAGTTGCTGTCTATCAGCTCGTCGTTGCACACAAAAGTGGTCTTTCCAGTCAAGAATGACAGCGAAACCGACCAGTTGGCTTTCTTGTGCTCAAACGAAAGTGCCGTCGTCAAATATGCCGGTGCGAAAAAGCCCGACACCTGCTTCTGGGTCTGGTTGGCACCAATACCGCTGTACTCGTAACCAGCACCAAACTGGGTCTTGAGGTTGGCCGTGAAGCTGGCGCCCCAGTCTTTGTAGGCTTTCCACGATATGGCACTGGTAAGGTCTATCTTGTCGTTGCTTTTGCGTCTGGTCTCAAACAGGGTGTCTCCCTCGGCAAGGTCCTGCCATGCATAACCATAGGCCAAGTCTACGATATTGTCCCACACATATTTGGGATGGGTAAACTTATAATTGCCGAAAAATGTTCCGGTGACATCTATCTGCGAGTTGCCCGACGACGACCAGTTGTTAAACATAAACTCACCTATCTTCAACGCTGGCGTAGATGTGGTAGCCCACTCTCCTTCTTTCTTTGCCCCCTCTTGGTCTTGGGCATTTACAGCGGCAATGGTCATTAGCGACATCATTGCAAGAATAAGTACTTTTTTTGTCATTGTTAGCAATATTTATTTTAACATTTTGTTTCCAAAAAAAAATCCGCGTCTCAACGCGCCTGCTTCCATCACACGGCGATAGCGCGACATTCCGCCACCACCTCTTTCGGACAATGCGTCAGCTGGACTTCGCTCTCTATTGTGGGTCGTAGATTGCCCTTACGGCACTTTCTATCTCTCCAATCGTGAATCCGTGCGACGAAAGATACGACGACAATTTGTTCCTTCGTTTCCTGATATCCTCATCCTTTAGAGTCCGAGATTTCGTTTCAGCTAGCGATTGCAGAATGACACTGTACTGCTCTTCGTCAATATTCGACAACGCCTTCTCTATAGTGGCATTGTCTATCCTCTTGCTCCTCAACTGATAGGCTATCTTCAACCTACCCCATTTCTGCAAGTGTAGCTTCGAGTCACAATAAATCCTACAATAACGCTCCTCATCTATAAACGACTGATCTACCAAATACTCGGTGATTCGCTCTGTGAGCTCTCGATCGGCACCCCACGTCATCAGCTTGTCCCTCACCGCTGAACGGCACTGCTCGTTGGCAGCGCAATATTGTTCGGCCTTGGTGATGTAGGCGCGTTCGCTTTCGGTGAAGTCAAAGTTATTCGACATGACTAATTTAATTAATACTGTGTTTGTTAGATAAAATATCCATTTATTTTTCAAAAGGCAAAAATACAAAAAAAATTTATTTGCGACATCTCTATTCTCATCTATACCCCTTTTTTAACATATTTCTTTATCTTTAATTACTGCATAAATGAAAAAAATTTTGTCAATCCACTGTAATTATGTATCTTTGCATTTTAGTTTTAGAATATTCTTACCATGGGAAAAGGAAAAATACTATTTGTCAATCAGGAAATTATGCCCTTCCTGCCCGAAAGTGAAAACTCCTATATCGGTCGCTATCTACCTGCCTACGCTCAAGAAAAAGGACGCGAAATTAGAGTTTTCATGCCTCGTTTCAGCAATGTCAACGAACGCAAAAACCAACTCCATGAGGTCATCCGCCTCTCGGGCATGAACCTTATCGTCAACAACGCCGACCACCAGCTCATCATCAAGGTCGGCTCTATCCCCTCGGCACGCATGCAGGTCTACTTCATCGACAACGAGGAATATTTCACCAACCACAAAGGCTTCTTCGACGAAAATGGTAAATTCTATACCGACAACGACGAACGCATCCTCTTCTTCGGACGCGGCACCCTCGAAGCCGTGAGAAAACTGGCTTGGCAACCTCACCTCATCCATTTCACCGGCTGGTTCTCTTGCATGATCCCCTTCTACCTGCGACGCATCAACAAGGAAAACGCCTTCTTCTCCGGCACCAAGACGGTATTCTCTCTCACCAACGACGCCTTCGAAGGTAACTTCGGCCCCGATATGGAACGCAAGCTCAAAGCCGACGGCGCTACAGCCAAAGACCTCCGCATGCTCGAAAACCTCGACTACATGACCCTCACCAAGGCGGCTATCAGCTACGCCCACGGCATCGTGGTGGCTTCACCTAACGTCAACCCCGAACTCCTAGCCTTCGCCCGCGAAAACAAACGCAACATCGTCGAATACGAACCCGACCGCACCCTCTTCTACGAACGCATCAACAAACTCTACGACTCTATCATCGGTAGCAACATCAATAACTAATCTTCTCCAACCTCTCCCATTCCTACCCATCCATTCAAAAACCTAACTCCTAAATCATCTTAAACCCCTAATGAAATCGTTTTTTTATCTTCCGTCGTTGCTCCTGTGCGCTATCCTGGCCTTCTCGGCTTGCACTGAGAAAGAAACCAACCTCGGCGTGGACCTCCAAGACCCTGCCACTCTCTTCGACGGCATATCCGCCACTGCATTCGGCTCGGCCTGCACCGTCTTCGACGACTCTCTTCTCACCTCAGGCCTCCGCTATGTTTTGGTGGGCTTCTATTCCAACCCTACATTCGGCTCCTCCGAAGCTGTCCTCTACACTCAGGTCTCTGTCAACAACGACAACGGCGTCGAATTCAACCAAAACTTCTCCATCGACTCTGTCGTCCTCTCTCTCGCTGTGTCCGAAATCTACCCGGCTTCAGACAACGCTAAGTCCTACCACGACCTGCATTTCGAAATCTATCAACTCTCCGACCGTTTGCTCAAGGACTCCGCCTACTACGCCAACAGCTCCATCGACATCAACGGCACTGTCTTCTTCGACGACATCGTTCGTCTCCCTCAAAGCGACAGCATGGTGGTCAAACTGCCTCTCAACGACAACTTCAAGGCTTTCCTCCAAAACAAAAGCTACGCCACATCCGACGACTTCGTCAACGCTGTTAAAGGCCTCCGCATTCGCATCGTCAACGACGGCTCTCCTGTCATGGCTACCTTCAACATGGCCGCTACGGCAACAACTATGACCGCCTACTACACCTACAACAACAACGGGGATATCATCAACGGATCTACCGATTTCGTCGTCGGTCAAACATCGCCTCACTTCAACCAATACATCAACAACTACAACAATCAACTATCTATCTTCAACTCTAACCACAACGACTCCTTGGACGGCAGCCTCCAGACTTTCCTCTGCCCTATGGGCGGCACCAACATCAAACTCAATTTCAACTCTTTCATTCAACAATTCAAGCAGCAACACCCTCTGGCTATCATCCACTACGCCGAATTGCTCCTGCCTGTCGCCAACTCTTCCCCCGACGACAAACCTGCCACCATCGTCGCTCTTAAATGCTACCAGGATGGCTCTGTCGTCAACATCCCCGACTTCTACGACTCTCACAGCGGTTACGACGGCACCTACGACAAAAACACGGGCTGCTACCGCCTCCGCATCACTCAACACATGCAAAAACTGGTAAAGAGCGGCTTCGACCTCGGCACTCTTCTCGTCATCGAAGGCCGCCGCTCGTCGGCACAACATGCCATCATCAACGGCAGCGACTCTGCGGCCACCAACGGCAACCCTATTCGAATCCAATTTATTTATAGCGAATAACACAATGAAATCTTCTCTCATATCCATCTCCCTGCCTTCTCTTCTTCGCGTCTGCGGCCTAGCCATCTCCCTGCTGGCTCTGGCTCCCGTCTCCGCCCAAATTCAATACCACAAATACTATGACGGCCAACCTCGCCAAATGGCGGTGGAGGGCATGATGAGCGACGACAGTGTCCGCTATGGCCTATGGACTTGGTGGCACCACAACGGCAAGGTCTTCCAACAGGGCTCCTACGACAACAACGGCAACAAAACCGGCACTTGGCAGCAGTTCTATGAGGATGGCGCTAAACGCGCTGAGGAATGCCACTCTAATGGCACCTCTCGCATGTGGTACCACGACGGCACCCTCGAAAGTGAGGTGACTGTCGTCAACGGCCTCAAACATGGCCTCTATAAATCTTGGTACCCCAACGGCCAACTCAAGGAGGAGATCCCTTTTGTCAATGGAGTGAAACAGGGCAAATCGTCCGAATGGCACGACAACGGCAAAAAGAAATTTGAGGGCACCTACCGCGACAACGAACTTAACGGCCCCGCCACATGGTGGACCAACTTGGGCAAACTGGATATGCGTGGCTCTCTCGACGCCGGCGAACAACAAGGCGAATGGCTCTTCTACTGGCGCACCAACGGCAATCTCGGCATCCGCGGCAACTACTCTCATGGCGTGGAATCTGGCGTATGGACCTACTACTACGAAACAGGCGAAAAATGGCGCGAGGGCTCTTACTCTAATGGCGACAAAACGGGCAAATGGACCACTTGGTACGAGTCGGGACGCAAACTCCACGAGGGCAACTATGTCAACGGTAAGGAGGAGGGCGTTTGGACCGCTTGGTATGAGGATGGCAGCATCGACTACACCGGCTCTTTCCGCCAAGGCAAAAAGGACGGCGAATGGAAGGCTTTCTACGACGACGGCCGCCCTCGCTACATTATGCACTTCTCTGCTGACGAAAAAGACGGCGAAGAAATCCGCTACTTCCCTAACGGCAAAATAGAATCTCGCTCTAACTACAAAAACGGTGCCTGGCACGGTCGCTATGAACGCTACAACAGCGCTGGCAAACCCGAGGAACAAGGCTCTTTTGTCAACGGCGAGAAGGATGGCCGTTGGGTACTATACGACGCCACTGGCAAAGTGGCTATGGAAATGACCTTCAAGGCCGGCAAACAAACCTCTTCTGCCGATAAAAAACCTTCTGGCCATGGCCGTATTGGCGATTTCTAGTGTTCTTCTCTTCTTTACCATGAAACTTCTCCTTGCCTCTAAATCCCCTCGCCGTCGCGACTTGCTCTCTCGCCTTGGCTTCCCTCTCTCTTTTGTCGACCTCGATGTCGACGAGGTTGTCCCTCCTGGCACTCCTGTCGACCTTATCCCCGCTGGCTTGGCTCTCCTCAAAGCTAAAGCGTTCTCCAAACCTCTCGCCAATGACGAAATATTGGTCACCGCCGACACCATCGTGGCTCATCGCGGCGACATGATTGGCAAACCTCACAGCCGCGAAGAGGCTATCCAAATGCTTCAAAGTCTATCGGGCGACCGTCACACGGTCTTCACCGGCGTTTGCCTCAAAAGCGCCAAACGACAATGTGTGTTTACCGAAAAAACCTACGTATGGTTCCGCCATCTCAGTCTCAAGGACATCATCTCTTATGTCGATAGCGGCTCTTGCATGGACAAAGCCGGCGCCTACGGCATCCAGGAATGGATCGGCTTGATCGGGGTGGAACGTATCGAGGGCTGCTTCTACAACGTTATGGGGCTTCCGGTATCGCGCCTCTACCAGGAATTGTGCAAAGGCGGATGGTAAACAATCTGCTTCCTCTGCTATTTCTCTGACTTCAGCATAAGATTAAAATCTTCATCCATTCTCAGCTTCCCTTTGTCCAACAGCGCTCGCACCGCCGCTGTCAACTGCTTTGGCTCTACCCCTTCCATCTTTGCGGCTAGCTGCTTGATATTAGCTCGGCCTTCTTTCATTGTCTCCTCTATTCTCGCCTCTACACTCTTCATTGTGGCCTTGGTCTTTGTCAAACAGTAATCACAACGTCCGCAATTCATCGCGTCCTTCTCTCCAAAATAGTCTAGCAACCACACACTCCTGCATCTCTTGTCGTTGGTGGCATAATCTATCATCGACTCTCGCCTAACCACAGCCAACTCTTTGAGCCTTTTGTAATTCTCCTCTCTTAGGTCGATGTCTTTCACATCTATGCGTGGTGTGCAGAATACTATCTGGGGCTTGAGCATCTTGGGTTGGTATGTGATTATCTCCAAACGATTCAACTCACTAAGTATGTTGGCGACTTTGGTCGCCTCCATACCGCATCGCTTGGCAATAACTGCTTCGCTTATGGGTGTGAAATCGGTGAAGAGACCACCATACAGGCGCAGCATGGACTCCAACATATCTCCTGTGGTGCGGTCCGACATCTGAACGCGGTACAATTCATCCTTGTCGACATTGATGTATACTTTCGACATCAACTCGCTCTGCTCTGGCATCGACACCAATCCCTCTCTCTCCAAAAAGGTCAACGAGCGATAAAACGTATACATATCTAGCCCGTAGGCATTGCATATCTCTTCGATATTGAACGGGAATCGACTCCCCTCTCCTGCTCCCACAGGCAGCTGGTAATAATTACACAACGCTCTGTAGCTGTTCTTTATAATTGCCAGCGTCGGAAAGTCGCGCTCTACATCTTTCCTTAGTTTTATGCAGTCGCCGTCGCTGTAAATCAACACTGCATAGGCTTTTTGTCCATCTCGGCCGGCGCGCCCCGCCTCCTGGAAATATGCCTCCGGCGATTCGGGCAGATCCAAATGCACGACATATCTGACATCGGGCTTGTCTATACCCATCCCAAACGCGTTGGTGGCTACCATTACTCCCTTCGTCGATGTCATCCAGTCTTGCTGACTCTGTATTCGCTCTTTTACCGGTATTCCTGCATGGTATGCTGCTGCCGCAATGTCGTTCTCATTGAGCATTCGGCTTATCTCCTGCGTGCGTCTACGGTTCCTTACATACACTATTCCACTGCCGCCCACATTGCGTATTATTCTAAGCAGCGTACCCTCCTTGTCGTCGCTATGGCGCACGGTATACACTATATTTGGTCTGGCAAAACTGTTCTGGAACACCTGCCCTTCTCTGAATGCTAACTTGCTTCTTATGTCTTCTACCACTTCGGGCGTCGCCGTCGCTGTAAGGGCTATTACGGGCACTTCGGGGTGGTATTGCCTTACCTTTGCTATCTCTAGATATGGAGGCCTGAAATCATATCCCCACTGCGATATGCAATGGGCTTCGTCTACGGCAATGAGACTCACCTTCATCTGTCTGAAATGATCCAGAAAGGTACGGTTCTGTAGCCGCTCTGGCGATACATACAGCAGCTTTATATTACCGAACACACTGTTGTTGAGCACCACATCTACCTGATGCTTGCTCATTGCCGATGTTATGTATGCTGCCTTGATATGTTTTTCGCTCAACATTCTCACCTGGTCGGCCATCAACGCTATCAGCGGCGATATGACTACTGTTATGCCTTCGTTAATAATGGCAGGCACCTGGTAGCAAAGTGATTTTCCTCCTCCTGTAGGCAATAGGGCCAATGTGTCGTGCCCTTTTATAACCGACTCTATTATCTCTCGCTGCAAAGGCCTGAATTTATCGTAATGCCAATATTTATGAAGTGCTTCTTCCGGAGTCATTGTCAATACAAAATTATATTATGGATTCAACATCGAAGTGCGACATGATTGTGCAAAGATAGTAAGAATTTTTGTTTGGGAGAGAAAAAAATCAAAAGTTTTCTTGGACGGAGATTGTATTCCGTCTTTACATATATATAATATAGTCGTCCGAAAGAGAATGGTTTTGATTATTCCCGCGGCCTTGCATCGAGAACACAACAGCCGTCGGGATATATATAAGACGCACAGCCGGAAAAAATGCAATAACACACTTGCCATTGGTATTAGAGGCGCAGGAGTTATCTTGAATTTAGGAATAAAGAAAATTCATGGATACCGAAATATAGGTGATGTCTCGTTTCCGATTCTTGTCTAGAAACAAAAATGGCAAGCTCGGTAGTTGAGCTTGCCATTTTGTTTGAATTAATTCCTATTGTTTTATAAGCCGCTTTTTCGTTACCTAATCAGAGTCACTGTACCTTTCTGCGACAGCACTCTACGCTCTCCGCTTCGACGATAAGTGGTGATGTAGACGTATGTGCCTTCTTTGCAGTCTTTTCCTTTGTATTTTCCATCCCAACCTTTCTCAATATTGTTGGACGAGAATATCAATATTCCTTCTCTGTCGTAAACATAGAGCTGATAGTCGTCAAGTAGGTTGGCGGTGTAAGGTTTAAAGATATTGTTGGTTTCCAATCTTGGTGTGAAAGCGTTGGGGAACCACACAGCGAAGATGCCTACCGGCACATAGAATGATGTGTCGCGCGAGCAGCCCAGGGGATTGGAGGATACCAACGACACTAGTATCGAATCCTGGCTGAGATCGGTGAAGGTGAACACTACTGTGCGTGTCGACGAGGTGTTGCCGTTACCGAAATTCCACAGCGACGATGAGGAATTCTCCGACAAGTCTGAGAACTGCACCGACGGATTCTCCGAATCGATATAGTCGGGCGTCAAGCTTACGTGGAGTATGGGATATGGATACACTGTGATTTTCTGCGTCAACGCAGTGGCTCCACAGCCGTTGGTTCCGTGACCTATAACGCTATACACTGTGGTCTCTTTGGGTGAGACTTTTATTTCTGACTCTGTGCTTTGTCCATTGAGGTCTGGGTCAGGGGGATTGGAACTCCACTCAAAGTAGGCGGCCTTTCCTGCTGTTAGCGTAACTGTGTCGCCTGTACAGATACGGTCTTTGTCGGTCTGCAGGTCGGGCTTTACAAGATATAGGTTGATGCTGTCCCATGTTACGCATCCCAGAGGACTGGTAACCTTTACGAAATAGGTGCGGTCCTGTGTTATCGTTGTCGCCAAATGGCTGGTATTTTCAACCGCCGGCGATGTGCCGCCCATAACGTAGTACCAATCGAAATCGCAGTTTTCTACTGTGCTGTTGACCTGAACGTCGGAATGGTCTCCGTTGCAGACAATGGTGTCGCCAAGTACAGTAAGTTCAGGATATTTGCCTACATTGATACGAAATGTGGTGTCGGAATAGCAATAGACATGTTCGGTGATTCCGTCTCCTGTGGTGTCGGCAACATAGAATTGCGACCCTCGTGTCAGCAACGTGATGTCAGTAATGGTGTCGAACGAAAAGCGTATTGCCTGCGTGGGCGAGTTGAAGGTGGAGTCTCCCACCGTCCAGCGGTGATAGCCGGAGCCTGTGGTGATGTCTGATATGATGATGGTATCTCCCTCACATATATCGTTCCGGCTAATGTTTACTCGTGGCACAGGGTTCTTGATGGTTCGTATAGCTACGGTCTTCTCGTTCCAGCAGTTGGCTCCGACGGTGCGGGTGCGCACCTTGACGCTGTAGTTGCCCCCTGTGGGATAAGTGTGGCTAGCGTGTCCGCCTATAACACTGTCCACCAAACTTGCCGTCGTAGGATTGGGTGTGCTGTAGAAATACCATCGTGTGAGTGAGGTGTCGACAAGCTGGGTGTCGTTGTTGTGGAAGGGGGTGTAGCTGAGGTCGCGAAGAGTGATGTTGGCGTTGCAGCCCAATACGCTGTCGACAACCAAAGCGGGCTTGGTGTTGCCCACGGTGACGGGCAGATAGGTGACAACAGGATAGCTCTCATTCATCTGTGTTGTCATCTTGCAGCGGAAGGTATTCTGTGTCAATGTGTCGCCATCGGAGCGTCTGACGAAGTTGCTGACCACGGTGTTCAAAATTGAGTCGGTCTGATTCTCAATAAGCTCATAGTTGGCTGCATTGTTGACCTCGTCACCCGTTAGGGGTCCGTTCTTACTGCGGTACCATGCGTATGATATTGCTCCCTTAGGCGCGGCTATGCGAGCCACACTCTCTGACTCTCCTGCCGCACATCCGTTGGCGGTAAGCTCCATGGGCTGGCACTCGCCGGCAATATAACAAAGTGCATAGTGCTGGCTCTGGGAACAGTCGCCTGCAGCGATTTTGATTCTTACTGTCTGGTATTGCAACTTGCTAAGGTTGACGATAACCTTTTGCCAAGGCAGGTAGACATTGCAGCTATAGCTGGCTCCTGTATGAGTTCCGGTAGAAGCTACATAGAATGGATCCACATTGGTATTTGATCCCGCAGGGGTAGGACGTATGTAACACAGAGTGTCTCCACTTGCCAGAACCCAGTTGTTGCCAACTCTTTTCTCTACTGTAATGGCAAACTCGGGGTTTTGGCTAGAGCTATGCTGTCCATTCTGCAGCGATAGGGCATACCATATCGTCAAAAGTGCATTCTTCGGATTTACAGTCATCTCATAGGTAAGCATCTCGAATAGATGATTGCCACAATAATTACCCAACCTAATTGAGGTGTGGAATGATGTGTCGGGAGGCAAGTAAGACAAACGGTTCTGTGTCTCGTTATCATTTCCTGGTCCCTTGATAACAAACCTCTTCTGATAGTCAGGTTGATTATCAATATTTTTCGACAACGAAGGCGTGCTACTTACTTGATAGTCGCACGTGCTTCCTCCAACTACGGTCTCCAAGTCGCTAGCTTGCACCGCTGTAAGCGTGGTTCCTGGAATTAGTCCAGGCGCCGTACATGTGCTTTCTACACTTCCTTTCTCTCCGGTATAGCCTTTCCATGATGTTTGTCCAGCACCACCGGTAACAACGAAGTTGGACGGATTTTTCAATCCTATACAGTTGGGGTTCTGTGTATAGTTAGGCCTTTGCGCCTGCATCACCCCTAGCGTGCATAGGGAAAATACTAATAAAAAAAAATAACGTTTCATATTCAATATAAGTTTTAAGTTACTTAAAAATACTTTTTTGCTTTAAAATATATTTTCGTTGACATTTATATAGACGCAAAAATAGTCATTTTGCTGCATTAAAAAACGATTTTTTTCAAGTTTTTTTAATAAACAAACAGAAAAAACTCAAAATCAACAATATACACAATAAAAAAAAGAAAAGCAGACCAATAATTCAGCCTGCTTTTCTTGTCTGACCTATAGATATATTCTATTTTATTTACAGAATAAGCGAATGGGAGTGGTTAATGAATAATTTTCAGACACAATAATCCTCACTCCTTATTCACATCATTACCTGATAAGTGTAACCGTGCCTTTTTGGGTCATCAGGCGCTCGACTCCGCTTCTGCGATAGGTTGCAACGTAAACATATGTGCCTTGTCGGCAGTCGTGACCTTTATAAGTTCCGTCCCAGCCTTCCTCTATGTTGTTGGTTGAAAATACCAATGAGCCAAAGCGATCGTAAATAAAGAGCTGATAATCCTCAAGGACATTTGCTGTGTAGGGTTTGAATATTTTGTTGGTTTCAAGAATAGGTGTGAATGCATTGGGGAACCACACAGCGAAGATGCCTACCGGCACATAGAATGAAGTGTCGCGCGAGCAGCCCAGAGGATTGGAGGATACCAACGACACTAGTATCGAATCTTGACTGAGGTCGGTGAAGGTGAACACTACTGTGCGTGTCGACGAGGTGTTGCCGTTACCGAAATTCCACAGCGACGATGAGGAATTCTCCGATAGGTCTGAGAACTGCACCGACGGATTCTCCGAATCGATATAGTCGGGCGTCAAGCTTACGTGGAGTATGGGATATGGATACACTGTGATTTTCTGCGTCAACGCTGTAGCGCTGCAGCCGTTGGTGCCGTGACCTATAACGCTATACACTGTGGTCTCTTTGGGCGATACAGTAATCTCGGAAGAGGTGCTTTGCTCGTTAAGATCGGGGTCGGGAGGATTGGAACTCCACTCAAAGTAGGCGGCCCTTCCCGCTGTAAGTCTCACCGAATCTCCTGTACAGATACGGTCTTTGTCGGTCTGCAAGTCGGGCTTTACAAGGTATAGGTTTATGCTGTCCCATGTAACGCATCCCAGAGGACTGGTAACCTTTACGAAATAGGTGCGGTCCTGTGTTATCGTTGTCGCCAAATGGCTGGTATTTTCAACCGCCGGCGATGTGCCGCCCATAACATAGTACCAGTCGAAATCGCAGTTTTCTACTGTGCTGTTGACCTGAACGTCGGAATGGTCTCCGTTGCAGACAATGGTGTCGCCAAGTACCGTGAGCTTTGGATATTGTCCCACGTTGATACGGAATGTGGTGTCGGAATAGCAATAGACATGTTCGGCGATTCCATCTCCTGTGGTGTCGGCAACATAGAATTGCGACCCTCGTGTCAGCAACGTGATGTCAGTAATGGTGTCGAACGAAAAGCGTATTGCCTGCGTGGGCGAATTGAAGGTGGAGTCTCCTATCGACCAACGGTGGTAGCCAGAGCCTGTGGTGATGTCTGATATGATAATGGTATCGCCAGAGCAAAGATCGTTACGGCTGACATTGACGCGAGGTACCGGGTTCTTGATGGTGCGTATCGACACAGTCTTCTCATTCCAGCAGTTGGCTCCGACGGTGCGGGTGCGCACCTTGACGCTGTAGTTGCCCCCTGTGGGATAAGTGTGGCTAGCGTGTCCGCCTAAAGCGCTGTCCACCAGGCTTGCCGCTGTAGGATTGGGTGTGCTGTAGAAATACCATTTTGTGAGTGAGGTGTCGACAAGCTGGGTGTCGTTGTTGTGGAACGGGGTGTAGCTGAGGTCGCGAAGCGTGATGTTGGCGTTGCAGCCCAATACGCTGTCGACAACCAAAGCGGGCTTGGTGTTGCCCACGGTGACGGGCAGATAGGTGATTACTGGATAGCTATCATGCATCTTGGTTGTCATCTTGCAGCGGAAGGTATTCTGTGTCAATGTGTCACCATCGGAGCGTCTGACGAAGTTGCTGACCACGGTGTTCAAAACAGAGTCGGTCTGATTCTCAATAAGCTCATAGTTGGCCGCATTGTTGACATCGTCACCCGTTAGGGGGCCGTTCTTGCTGCGGTACCATGCGTATGATATTGCTCCCTTAGGCGCGGCTATGCGGGCGACACTCTCTGACTCTCCTGCCGCACATCCGTTGGCGGTAAGCTCCATGGGCTGGCACTCGCCGGCGAAATAGCAGTATCCATAGTGTGCGCTCCAACAACAGTCACTAGTGGCAATCTTAATTCTCACACGCTGGTATTGTAGTTTGCTGAGGTTGACAATAACCTTATTCCACGGCAGGTATGCATTATCTGACGTTCCTGTCAGGAAGTCTCCCATAGCATTGGTGGAAGTAGGGCTTTGTTTGATGTAGCACAATGTGTCGCCAGAGGCTCTTACCCATTGGTTGCCTGACCTTTTCTCAACTATGATGACAAATTCCGGATTTTCGGCGGAACTATGGAACACCTTATACAAGGAGACGGCATACCAAATGGTAACCAAAGCATTTTTAGGTGTGACATCGAATTCATAACATAACATTTCCGCCTCATGTCCACCACAGGGCGTTCCCAATCTGATAGAGGAGTGGAAAGATGTGTCGGGAGGAAGGTACGACAGATTATTGTTTGTTAGGGCATCGGTACCAGGTCCTTTGATCACAAAGCGTCTAGTATAGTCAGGCTGCCCATTAATGTCGGTCATTGACTGACCATAGCACGATGTCGTTCCACCTGTTGTTGTGGCGAGGCTGGCGGCGGGGACAGGTGTGGTGGAAAAGGTCGACCCTAATGAGGTGCATGTACTTGCTTGATATGGGCTATCGGGTTTGTTACCAGTATATCCCACCCATGCCGAATTGGCGGCACCACCTGTGACAACAAAATTGGTGGGATTTTTCAAGCCCATACAGTGTGCGCTTTGTCCTTGTACGGAACTATGCATTGCCCCTATAAGAAAGAATGCAATAAGCGCGGCAGTAATTTTTGTTTTTTTCATTTATGATGTGTTTTAGTTATCTGAGTTAATGGAAAGTGATCAATGGTTATTCTCCTATTGGATCTCGTCGGCATCCTTCAAAAAAACAGCGAATCTTACAAGATTAAATCCGATCTATATATTCAAAAACAACAATTTATTCTTATACCATCCTAAGCTATTATCAACTTTATTCTCACACTTCTCCCCCTTGTATAATTTATAGACGCAAAAAAAGGTTTTTTGCTGCATTGAAAAACGATATTTTTGTTTTTTTAACTTTTTTATACGTTAAAACGCATAAAAGGTAACAGTATTTAAATGGTATATAATAGTTATTATCTATTTGGCATACGCTAATGGATTTATCGGGTTGAAGTTTTTTTCCGCTATTGGTATGATTATGTCATCATTAGAATTAGAAAGGGATGGCAAAATGCCATCCCTTATCATATAGAATGTGTCAAAAAAGGAGGCTATTATTTTTCACCTTCGCCAGCTTCTTTTTCCATTTCTTCTTTCAAGTTGACCAGGACGTCGAGGTCGCCGAGAGTGGTTTTCTCGAGGGTGTCGTTGATCTTCTTGACAGTCTTTTTGGTGTTGCGTTCCTTCTTAGCCTCGGTGTCTTCGCTGCGGGTCTCGCCGTCGGCGACATCCTGGTTGAGACGTGTGTGAGAAACGATGATTTTCTTGTTCTCTTTCGAGAATTCGATGACCTTGAAATCGAGGGTTTCACCATTCTTGGCGCGGCTGTGGTCAGCCTTCTCGAGGTGACGCATAGGAGCGAAGCCTTCGACACCATAGGGCAATGTGACGGTAGCGCCCTTGTCGTTCATGGCGCTGATGGTTCCCTGATGTACGCTGCCTACTGTGAAAATGCTCTCGTAGACATCCCAAGGATTCTCTTCGAGTTGCTTGTGACCGAGGCTGAGGCGACGGTTTTCGGCATCGACTTCGAGAACAACGACGTCAATCTTGTCACCAATCTTGGTGAACTCGGCGGGATGTTTGATTTTCTTGCTCCAGCTCAGGTCGCTGATGTGGATAAGACCGTCAACACCTTCCTCAAGTTCGACAAAGATACCGAAGTTGGTGAAGTTGCGGACAGTAGCGGTATGCTTGCTTCCGACAGGATATTTCTCGGCGATGGCCAACCATGGATCGGGCATGAGCTGCTTGATACCAAGGCTCATCTTGCGCTGCTCGCGATCGAGAGTGAGGATAACTGCCTCTACCTCGTCGCCGACCTTCAGGAAGTCCTGAGCGCTGCGCAGGTGCTGGCTCCAGCTCATCTCGCTGACGTGGATGAGACCTTCAACACCGGGAACGACCTCTACAAATGCGCCATAGTCGGCGAGAACAACGACTTTACCTTTAACATGGTCGCCTTCCTTGAGGTTTGGATCAAGGGCGTCCCAAGGATGAGGTGTGAGCTGTTTCAGACCGAGAGCTATGCGACGCTTTGCCTCGTCGAAATCGAGGATAACAACATTGATCTTGTCGTCGAGGTGAACGATCTCTTCGGGATGAGAGATACGACCCCAGCTGAGGTCGGTGATGTGGATAAGTCCGTCAACACCGCCAAGGTCGATAAACACACCGTAGCTGGTGATGTTCTTAACAACACCTTCGAGTACCTGACCCTTCTCGAGATGGCTGATAATCTCGGCTTTCTGAGCCTCGATCTCGTCTTCGATAAGTGCCTTGTGAGAAACGACGACGTTCTTGTATTCGTGGTTGATTTTGACAACCTTGAATTCCATGTTCTTGTCGACAAACACATCGTAGTCGCGGATAGGCTTGACGTCGATCTGCGAGCCAGGGAGGAAGGCCTCGATGTTGTCGAATACGGTAACGATGAGACCACCTTTGGTGCGGCTCTTGACGTAACCGGTAATGATTTCCTGGTTCTCGTAAGCTTCGTTGACGCGCTCCCATGACTTGAGGATGCGGGCTTTCTTGTGGCTGAGCATCAACTGGCCATTGGCATCTTCCTGGCTTTCAACGTAAACTTCGATTTTGTCACCAGCCTTCAGGTCGGGATTGTAACGCAACTCCGATGAGGGGATGACGCCGTCAGACTTGAATCCGATGTTAACAACGGCCTCACGGTCGTTAATGCTAACGATGGTGCCTTCGATTACTTCCTGCTCTGTGAATTGGTTAAAGGTCTTTTCGTAGGCAGCGCTCTGCTGCTCGATTTCGGCCTGATTTGTTTTTTCGGCGTTGTTATCGATTGCACCCCAATCGAAATCCTCTAACGGTTTGACATCTTTATAATTCATAAAGATTAAAAATTGTTTTTTTATGGCTCCTGCCTGCCGGTTAAACATATATTAACTAATTGTGCTACACTAAATTGACAGGAATTTAGCTCCACAATCAGAATTGCAAATTTACATATATTTCTGAATATAAACACAAAAACTTGAAAAGTTTTAAAAAAAACATTTTTTCTCTCCTATATAAACCTTAAAACCAAACGTCCGATTTGGGTTAATTGTAACAGAATAAGCAATGGCTTTGTATGGATAAACAACTGAAGGAAAGTGTGATGAATTGCGCTTATCACTTTAGGACAATAGCAACGACGGGGGTGTTTTCGAGCAGAGATATGGGTAGAAAAAGATGAGATAGCAAGGAAAAAATGTCAAGAAGGAGGCAAAACCGAGTGTTAGGCAAGCGAAAAGAGACAAAAAAACGCCTCTAAGGGCACTAGATGACCACGCAAAAAAGAAGGAGAAAAAGAAGAGGAAAGAGGGGGGATGAGTCCGATATGAGTCCGCTATAAGTCCGCTATGGGTACTTAAACTCAAACGTCCGATTTGGGTTAAAAACTGTCGTGCGAGATTTTAATATCATTGCGCCATCCCTAATTTGAAAAAAATGTTTAATTTTGCAATTTTGTTGAATTCGCATTGATATATGACAATATCACGTCAATGAATAAAATGATTATCGCAATGTCTTCACGACACAGATTTTTTATTATACTGCTAACAACACTATTAAGTTCTTGCTTTGCAACCCCGAAGCATATTGGCGACAGCATTGCTACCGCTGACTCTACAGTATTCCTCTCTGTGTTACCTGACACATTATTCGGATCGACAGACGCTATTGAATGGAAAACAATAATTTACGACTCTACATCCGACGCCACCCTGCACAATCTTGCAAGCCTTTACAGCAATACGCCCGGCATTTTCACCTTTAGAGGCGGTGCCTTTCGCGACGCCCCTTTCTGCGGCCACGTGAACGGCATTCCGGACACGATTCTTGTCGACTGGAAATTCACTACCGACTACGACGGACGTATCACCGACTATGGTGTATGGGGCGGAGGCTCGGGCTGGACAGGTCAGCCTTTATACGTAAATTGGCCCGACAGCATTATTGATAGATTCCGCAACGAGTCGCCAGCATTGACAAAACATTTTGACAAAGAGGAAATCATCATAGGCTCTCTCGCCTCTAAAATATATTTCATCAACTTCAACACTGGCGACAGCTCACGACGCTCATTGAAGACCCATAACACTATTAAGGGTACTGTATCGCTCGACCCGACTCTTAACGGCAACCTTTACGTTGGACAAGGCATCCCATGCACAAGGCCCTTCGGCGCAATGACATTCAACTTGTTCAGTCACACTATGACTCATTTCTTCCCACAGGACAAGAATGCTTGGCGCAAATGGGGCGCCTACGACTCCTCCCCCATCAGAGTAGACAGATTCCTGTTCCTTATTGGCGAGAACGGCACGATGTACAAATACCTGATTGAAGGTGACAACCTGACTCTTCACAGCACTCTTCAATTTCGCAAACTTCATAAATCAGCGGCAGGAATGGAAGCATCAATGTCGGTGCTTTGTAATTACGGTTATGTGAGCGATAACCATGGCAGCATACTATGTGTCAACCTCAACACCATGAAACCTGTGTGGCATTATGACAACCACGACGACAGCGATGGCTCACCCGTGTTGGCTATTGAAAATGGCAGACCCTACTTGTACTCCGCATGCGAAATGGACAAACAGGGTATCGTCGGGAATTGCCACTTTGTAAAACTTGACGCTCTGAACGGAACCCTAATATGGGAACAACTATTTTCATGCCGTCGAGGAAAAATGGGCGGCAAAAAATTTGACGGCGGTCAGTTCTCCACCCCTCTGCTTGGCAGCGGCAACTGTGACAGTCTTGTATTTACTAATATCGTCACCAACAACAAACCTGGATTGCAAGGCGACTTCGTGGCTTTAAACCGCTATGACGGTAGTGTGGCGTATAGCGTACACATGAATCATTACGCATGGTCGTCCCCTGTGGCTCTCATCAACGACCAAGGCCAGTTTTTCGTTTTCACCGCCGACACCAAAGGTCGCGCCTATATTATTGACGGCAAGAGCGGCAACGTGCTATGTCAATGCGCCATAGGTTCCAATTTCGAATCTTCTCCCATCGTCGTTGGCAACAGCATTGTCATCGGATCTCGTGGAAGAAATATTTACAAGCTAACAATAACCAACAAAAACACAGAATGACCATTATTCTGAATATAAGGTTCTTTGACATAAAACATCATTAATGTCTATTTACTCACACATATCACCCAACAACTTATAATACAATGAAAAAAGCTCTAATTTTTATAACCTTTTCTCTACTTCTAGCCACCCTCAACGCTCAAAAGATTACGCCTTTTAGAGGCAAAGTTAGTGATGCGTATAATTATTGGATAAGCACTCCCGACGGATACTCCAAAAATAGCACAGCCAAACCTCTTGTAGTATTCCTTCATGGGCGTAGCCTCTGTGGGCGCGACCTCAACAGGGTGAAACGTTACGGCCCCCTCAACGCAATAGAAAAACACGGGTTGAAAATCGACGCTATTGTCCTTGCCCCCCAAAACCCGGGTAGCAGCTGGCGCCCTGATAAAGTTATGAGTCTCGTAGAATGGACCAAACGGCATTACAACATCGATACCAATAGAATTTATGTCATCGGCATGAGCCTTGGCGGATATGGAACCATCGATTTCGCAGGCACTTATCCCGACCGTATTGCTGCGGCTATGGCTCTTTGCGGGGGCGGAACGCTACGCGACTACTGCGGACTCAACGATATTCCTTTATGGATTTTGCACGGAACCGCTGATCGCGCTGTCGGCGTAGGCGCTTCGCAACGTGTTGTCGACGCCATGCACGCATGCGGCAATAGCAAACGATTGATATGGACAAAACTTCCTGGCGCCAACCACGGACGACTTGCACGCATCTTCTACCTGCCCGAAACCTATCAGTGGCTCTTCGCCCACAGTCTTAGCGACGAAGGTCGTAACGTTGACCGCTCTTTCAAGATAAACAACGAGACCCTCAGCCGTAGCGTATACCAAGAATTGCTAAAGTCAGACATCATCGCCGTTGACTACTCCAAAACCGCTCCTGCCCCCTCCGATGGCGTGGAAACAGAGGATATGTATACTGACAATGAAACCATCGACACGCTGGAAACAACAAAAACTGAGGTCAACGATAAACCAGCACCAGAAGTCAAAGCCAAAAACACAAACAAATACTACACAATCAAGAAAGGCGACACTTTGAGTAAGATAGCCCGCAAACATCACACTTCAGTGAAGGCCCTATGTAAACTCAACAACATAAAGCCCGACGCCACACTCCGTATTGGCAAAAAAATAAGAGTCAGATAATTCAAAAAATTACTGCGGAATTGTGAGCAAAGTCGAATTTGGTCTTATTACTTTAAAACCCCGAAAGATTCATCCTTCGGGGTTTATTTTTGTTTCAAACACTCAGATTTATTTCTAATGTCTTTCCCTAGAAAACATCTTCTAATTCATCCGTAACATTATCAACTGCATCTTCCAACTCATCCCAAGCATCGTCAAGCTCCTCCTCACTATAAAAATGCTGTGATTCTCCATCTGTGCCAGTCAAGCCTTTTACAAATCCCGACAATTCGTCAAGAATACCACCAAAGGAGCCTGTAATAGAATTAACCTTGCCCATGGCTACAGCTTTGCCTAAACGTGCCTTCAGCCTCCCTATCTCCTTACGCTGCTCCTTAGTGGTTTTATCACGTAGTTTGGAAAGCGACTCGCTGATTTCACTATACTCTTCTGAAACATATTCCCAATCTTCATTGGTGAAATTTGAACCATCTTCTTCCACCATTTCCACAAGATTGGCAAGTTTGTTAATGTTTCTATCAACGGGAGAACAAGAAACCACGACCAATGTCATTGCAACACATGCAATAATGACTAATAATTTTTTTTTCATAATCAGTAGTTTTGATAAATGTTATTCATTGTTATTACTCTATTTTTATACTTTTTTTAACGTTTATTTCCATTAACACATTCCAAACCTAAATATCATATACAACTCACAAAATAAATATTTTATATAAAAAATAATACATTCAAGCATAAACCAATTTCAATACAAAAATATATTTTTTTTTAAAAAAACAATAATAATATATCCTTAAAGTTTATTTTTGCATCTTGATAGAAGAATCGATCACATTCATATAACCCTATAAAACAGCAATATTACGACTATCTCGAACAATAAAAATTTCGTTTTTCCAAACATAAAAAAAGTACTTTGGAATATTCTGCTTGCTTACATAGTATATATGCTGTGTCGAATAGTTTATGTTTGGGAAAACTGGGAGCTTTTCGCGGGTGGGTGGAACGAACTCAGCCTGTGGATGCTGTTGCGAGGCTGTCTTAGGTTTGACACATCGGCAATATTTTACACCAACGCTCTTTACCTGATAATAGCCCTTATTCCTTTTACTATACGCACAAAACAATGGTGGAATATTCTGACAAGAATAATATATGGCATCATCAATAGCATCGCTGTCATTGCCAATCTTAGCGACGCGGTTTACTCTCAATTTACCGGACGCCGCACTACGGCTTCATTCTTCTCCGAATTTGCCGGCGACGACAATCTGGGGACCATTATTTTCACCGAAATCGGACGTCACTGGTATCTTGTTCTGATAGGAAGCATACTCATAGCGTCCCTTTGGTTGTTTTACAAAAGCGAAAAAAACGAGACAAAAAAAACACTCCGCACCTTTACCTATTGGATCCCTCTGCTAGTTTCCATTCCCGTTACACTTATTGCTATGCGTGGAGGTATAATTAACACCTACCGACCCCTGTCGCTAGCCGACGCGGCACAATATGTGAATCGCCCTAGCGAGACCGCCATCGTGCTCAACACTCCCTTTTCTGTAATACGCACCATCGGTAAAACAGCCTTCATAGACCCAAAATATTTCAATGACACCGAACTGACACTAATATACAACCCTGAGCACTACCCGGTAACTGACTCCTTGCCATCGCTCGACAACAAAAAAAATGTCGTTATCATCATCCTTGAAAGCTTTGGGCGTGAATACACCGGTTTCTTCAACAAAGACTTGGAAGATGGCAAATATAAAGGATACACTCCTTTTATCGATTCTCTGCTGAGTGTGTCGCTGACTTGGCAACAAACCTTCGCAAACGGCAGACGCAGTATCGATGCCATGCCTGCCATTTTGTCGTCAATACCAATGTTTATAGAACCTTTCTTTATGACAGGCTACTCTCTTAACCGCATCACTAGCCTAGCTGGCCTTTTGAAAGATGAGGGATACAACTCCGCATTCTTTCATGGCGCCAACAATGGATCGATGGGTTTCGAGAACTATGCTCTCGCAGCAGGTTTCGACCAATATCTCGGCCGCAACGAGTACAATAACGACAAACGTTTTGGTGGCAATAACGATTTTGACGGCACATGGGCCATCTGGGATGAACCTTTCCTCCAATTTTACGCCACAAAAATGAGCGAAATGGAAGAGCCCTTCGCTACTGCGGTATTCACAGCTTCTTCCCACCACCCATTTGTTATTCCCGAGCAATACAAAGACATTTACCCTGAAGAGGAATTGGTTATGCACAAATGCATTCGCTATAGTGACAACGCTCTGAGAAAATTCTTCGCAACAGCCAGCCAACAGCCTTGGTTCAAAAACACCATCTTCGTCATAACAAACGACCATACCAATATGTCAAACCACGACATATACAAAACACCTCAAGGGCTTTACAGGGGTCTCTTGTTTATTTATGATCCATCTGGCAAGTTGCCCCGTGGGGTGCGACCTGGCATAGCAAGCCAAATCGATATTATGCCAACGCTACTAGGCTTACTTGGTTACGATAAACCTTTCGTGGCTTTTGGACAAAATCTTTTGGAAACCCCTGCCGACAGCATGTGGACAATCAACTACAATGGTGGTATTTACCAGTTTATGCAAGGCGACACATTAATTCAGTTCGACGGAAACCAAATCTCCAATTGCTACGACATCCATTCCGACCCTTACATGAAACATTCATTACCCCATCATCCAACAAGAATGGAGCTTAAATTGAAAGCCATCATTCAACAATACATGAAACGAATGTCGGAGGACCGACTTACCCTATAATCAATCAAGACTTATATCTCCTATACATCAACCTTTATAAAACGAACAAGTATGTCTACATTCTGGATAATTCTAGCCATAATTATGATTTTGGTAGGTTTGCTGGGTTCGGTAGTGCCTGGCTTGGCAGGACCTCCTTTCAGTTGGCTCGGGCTCCTCTTTGTCAATTTTAGCAATGCTGTCGACTATAGCCTTACTTTTATACTAATTACGGCAGCAGTAGCGGCTATTATCACCGTAATGGATTACGTGATTCCCTCTCTAAGCACAAAACATCACGGCGGCAGCAAAGCCGGCGTATGGGGCTGCAACATAGGACTTGTGATTTCCATCGTGGGGCTTCCCTTTGGTCCCACCGGATTGCTGGGTGTGGTTTTCTGGCCTTTTGTAGGCGCTTTGGTTGGCGAGATTCTTAGCGGCAAACAAAAACGCGAGGCTCTCCGCGCCGCTTGGGGAGCATTCCTTGGATTCCTCGCCGGTACAGGTCTGAAACTGGCCTATGGCATCTTCGCCGCGATCTTCGTCATCAAAGGCCTCTTCTGAAAAGACGCTCCTCGGCCATACGCTCATATTTTGTACCTGGACGACCATAATTGGCATAGGGGTGGATTGCTATACCTCCTCGAGGAGTGAAAAGACCTATAACTTCCAAATAACGCGGTTCCATAAGTCGCACAAGATCCTTCATAATTATATTGACACAATCCTCGTGAAAGTCCCCATGGTTGCGGAACGAGAAAAGGTAAAGTTTCAAACTCTTACTCTCGACCATACGACGATCTGGAATATATTGTATGCGTATTTCTGCAAAATCAGGCTGTCCTGTGATAGGACATAATGTTGTAAACTCGGGACATAAGAGCTCTACCCAGTAGTCGTTTTCCTGATGAAGATTCTCAAAAGTCTCCAAAACCTCAGGCGTGTAGTCAGTCTTATACTCTGTTTTATGACCTAGGGCATGCAAATCATCTTTTTCGCGATTCATATCTATCTAATTTTTTTGTTTCAAATCATTTTTACTGAGATAACATCACAATTCATTGTCATTATTATCCATTATAACACCATTCAACATACACATATCTCTCTCTTACAAAATATTACATTTATCACAATGTATTATTATTGCTAAAACAAAGATACTAATAATAATCCATCAAACACTGTTTCTGTCAAAAAATAAATCTCTCTGCCAACCTATCTTCTAAACTATTTTGTATATTTGCACAGAATAATAAAACGCTAAAGCTTATATTACAACTTGTACATCAGATAAATAATTACAATATCAATAACAAATCGCAATCTTTTTTAGAATCAATCAAATCATAATTTCAAACGTTTATTATTATTAATCAACAACAAACAAGGGTAAATCTTCAACTTTCATATATTCTGACTATTATATAATTAAAGAATACTCTAAAATAAATTTTTTTTCTCATGATAAAAAAGTTATTATTACTTTGTTTAGCCACTACATTCTTAGGCCTTTTTTCTTACGCTAATCCTGTTGACCCTACAACGGCTCATAAAGTTGCGACAGCATTCATGAAAAAAGCCGGCATTGATACCAAAGGAAGCAATGTCATCGACATCACAAAAAGTACTGACTTTAACGACATATACATATTTTCCATTTTGAACAATAACGGATTTATCATTATTTCTGCTGACGACAACAGCTCTCCTATTCTTGCTTATAGCGACAACAATCCTTTTATTATAACTGGAATGCCCGACCATATTCATGCATGGATTGAAGGCTACGGCCGTATGGTGCGACACAACAGTAGTGCCTCCTATTCTAAATCCGCCAAAGATGAATGGTATGAACTCCTCAACAACGATGGGAAATCATATCCTACTAAAGCCAACGTGCAACCAATGCTACAAACTCAATGGGGCCAAAGTCCCTATTACAATGAATTATGTCCTGACGACCCCTCTAACGGAGGCCGAGCGGTAAGCGGTTGCACAGCAACAGCCACAGCGCAGATTATGAAATACTTCTCCCACCCTACCATAGGATATGGCTCCTGTTCATTTGTACACGACCGCCTAGGAGAACTTAGCGCTGACTATGGAAACACCACCTATCTCTTCGACAGTATGCCTTCGAGCATCGATGAAAACAGTTCTGCTGTAGAAATCAATTCTGTAGCAACACTCATCTATCATGTCGGTGTCGCTGTACACATGAACTACAGTTACCTTGGCAGTGGCGGCAAAACAGCAAGCTATGGCTATGGCGGTGAGGCTTCATCGGAAAATGCCCTTAAATACAACTTCAAATACAGTCCCTACATCTGGACAGCTTTCCGCACCGACTACAACATTGACGAATGGACTGAGCTCATGAAAAACGAACTATTCAATGGTCGTCCTATTCTTTATGCTGGCTACGATTCTATTCAGTCGGGGCACGCCTTCGTCATCGACGGATGGCAGGGCAATGTGAAAAAATTTCATTTCAACTGGGGCTGGAAAGGCGGCGCCGACGGATGGTATATGCTCTATGACCTTCACCCTAACGGCACCTCATATCATTTTGACGACTTCGCCACAGCAACTATAGGTATTGAACCCTTCGACGGTTTCGACCCGTCATCCACAACGAGGGTAACAACAACGGCTGTAGACGCGAATGGCAACGCTACTACCCACGGTGTCGTAACCGGTGCGGGCACCTACAATTTCGGCGACACCTTAACACTCACAGCCACAGCTACAGACGAAGCATATCGCTTTGTAAGATGGAACGACGGATGCCGATACAATCCCCGCAGCACCGTGGCCACAGGTGGATCTTTGGAACTGTCGGCAATATTCGCACCACTGAAAGCCGACACCATACGCTTCTACACTTCTGGCAACGCCATGAACCGCGCCTCAAACATTCCCAACGGCCTCGGAGAAGACTCTATATGGGGCATAAGAATCCCTGCTAAAGCTATAACTGCCGGCAGCAGCCTCAAAGCACTCAAAATAATGGGTCGAAAGAGCGGCAACCACGACATAACAATACTCACTGGCAACGACAACCCGTCAGAGACAGTATACTCATCATCTTTCCGTTCCAACATAAACTACCCATACTGCTGGTACACCTATACCCTCGACAACCCTGTAACCCTCGACGGAACACAACCACTCTGGATAGTACTGAAATGTACCGATGTAGACACTCCTGGCGTTTTCTCCATTTATGGTGGCAACGCCAATGGTATGCTAAGCGGCGAAAGCCTCACTCCAATGTCGGACAACTGGAAATTCAGCTGGATGATAGACGCTTTATTTGAAGACAATGTCGGCATAAACGACAATCATCTTTCGACTCTAAAATTCCAACTCTACCCAAACCCAACCAACAGCAACCTATCGCTCAGCAATATACCCAATAACGCCTCAATTGAGATTATCGACTTAAACGGACACAAAATATATACTACACACTCTGTAGGCACCGAGATGACCATTAGTGATGCGAAATTATCACCGGGCATCTACCTTGTCCGCATTACAAGCGACAAAGGTATCGGGACACAGCGATTGGTGGTGAAGTAACTAAGAGACAACTGCTCACAGAAAGATAAGCACAAACGCCCAAAAGCGGACCAAGCACAATACAGGGTATTCTTTCTTATATTTTTCAAAACAATATAGGGGTTCCTTGCGGTAACTCTCGTTTTTGTATCGTTTATAAGCGACAAACCACATCACGAAATAGCAAAGTATAGGTGGTAGCATCCAGAAATATATGCTGAGTTGTACTCCGAAGACAATACATATCAGCAAAATAATCATAGAAGTATAGAAGCAGGAAAAGAAAGGTAAAAATGATTCTACTATATTTTCAGTCGTCCAAGTTTACCGCTTTCCTCGACGCATCCATCCGTTATAGACGGTGCACAAGCAAAGGTCTAGTATGTTCATACAGTTATCACTCTTTTGCTACGCCCTTGTTGACAGGCCTTGAGCCGACAAGGGCATAGTAGAGGATGTAGGCGAAGCCTGCAACAGCAACCCAATAGCTGGGCTGGTAGCCGCTTACACCATAAATGTCGACCACACCGTTCATCAACAACGGCAGGATACCGCCACCGCACACCAGCGCCATAAAGAGTCCCGATGCACGCTCGGTGTAGGCTCCAAGTCCCTCAACGGCAAGGTTGAAGATGCCTCCCCACATCACACTGGTGCATAGGCCAACGCATACGAGCAGAGCACCGCTGAGTGGAATAAGGTTCATACCAAAACCTTTGGCTCCGTTGAAGCCGGGGAAGTTAATCATCGTAGTGGCAGGAACAAAGATAGCTATCACCACAAGTGCGATGGCAATACTTGCAACAGTGGCAATCATTGCACGCGGAGACACTTTGCTACCAACAAGACCGCCAATCAGACGACCCACGAGCATCAGCAACCAGTAGAACGCAGTCACGCTGCCAGCAACAGCTTCAGCACTGACACCTTCGGCAAAGAAGTGCATCTCGGGATTCTGCAACCACTTGTTCAAAATATTGGGCACGCCAACCTCGACTCCCACATAGATGAAGATGGCGATGGCTCCCATCACGAAATGGCGGAACTTAAAGAGCCCCTTGTAGGTCAACTCCGACGAGTCGGCCTTCTGAGTTTGTTCGTTCTCAGGGATCTTGGTCAACAGAATTACGATAAATGCGACGGCAAAAATGGCCAACGCTGTATACATAAGCGGAAAAGTATCGCTTATCTTTGCATCTACAATACTAGGAATCAGCAAACCAGTGATAACAATAACTGCCGTACCGCATAAAGAGTTGAAAGTGCCTCCGAACTGTATCAGCTGATTGCCCTTGTTGCCGCCACCACCAAGACGGTTAAGCATCGGATTGACAACGGTGTTGAGCAAACACATCGAGAATCCTGCCACCAAAGCACCAATCAGATATATTCCAAAGCTGCCAATCAAACCAGAACACAGCTGTATGGCAACACCGATGAAACCAACGCTGACAGCCACAAGCGAAGTACGTTTGTAGCCACGTTTCTGCAACATATTACCGGCAGGAATACCCATAATGGCATAAGCTATGAAGTTGGCAAAGACGCCAAGCGTTCCTTGCCAGTTGGGAATAGTAAACTGATTCTTGAGGATGTCTCCCATTGGTGATGCCAGATTAGTGACAAAGGAAATCATACCGAAGAGCAAGATCATAACCACGATGGGTATGGCATAGTTTTGTTTTTTCTGTTCCATTATGAAAAGAAATGTTGTGGATCCTAGAATATTAAATCTATATTAGTTTTTCAAAGCTTCGGAACCGCTGACGATTTCAATAATCTCATTAGTGATGGCTGCCTGACGCGCTTTGTTGTAGGACAAGCGAAGCTCTTTGAGCAATTCAGTGGCATTGTCGGTAGCCTTCTGCATAGCTGTCATACGCGCACCATGCTCGGCAGCGAGGGAGTCGAGAATGACACGGTAAAACTGTGAGCGCAGAGTCATAGGTATCATCTCTCGCATGATAGTATCCTTGTCAGGCTCATAGATATAATCATTCTTCGTTTTCGTCTCCCCATCAACCCTCTCACGATCCTTATTGGCAACAGGCAAGAACTGTTCACAGCTGAGTATCTGTGTAAGAGAGTTTTTGAATTGGTTGTAAACAATCTCAACAACATCATACTCCTTGTTGCAGAAAGAGTCCATAATGCTTTGACAAAGATTAACAATATCATCGAAATTGGGATTATCAAGCAGATCATCGTAACTCCCGACAACAAGATTTTTTTGCTTTTGAAAGAATTCGCTGCCGCGTTTACCAAGAGTAATCATCTTAACCTCAGGATGTGAAGGCAAAGAGTCGTAATAGGCCAACCGTGAGGATGCCTCTTTAATGACATTGGAGTTGAAAGCGCCACAAAGACCTTTGTTTGAGGTCACCACCACCAAAAGCACACGCTCTTTGATTCGTTGCTCATGGTAAGGTGTCTGCACACCGTCTTCAATATCAATATCGGCAACAATAGAAGCCAACTGGGCAGCGTAGGGACGCATGCCCATGATGGCATTTTGTGCGCGGCGGAATTTTGCAGCCGAGACCATCTTCATAGCCGAGGTGATCTGCTGCGTGCTGCTTACCGACGCTATACGTGTTCTGACTTCTTTAAGATTAGCCATAGCGTTTTGTTAACGTTGACTTTATTTTGAATACTTGGCGCTGAGGTCAGCGGCAACCGAGCGCATAGTTGCGAGGTCTTCATCCACCAATTTACCAGCCTTGAGGTTGGCAAGCAACTGCGAATGGTTCTGACGCAAGAAGAAGAGATACTCTGCCTCAAAATTGCGAACCTTGTCCACAGGCACCTTCTGAATCAATCCGTTGGTCCCACAGAAGATTATGGCCACTTGTTCCTCAACAGGCATAGGCGAGTACTGGGGCTGCTTAAGAATTTCAACATTGCGAACACCTTTGTCCAACACGGCCTTGGTGGCTGCATCGAGGTCGCTGCCAAACTTCGAGAAAGCCTCAAGTTCGCGATATTGTGCCTGGTCTAGTTTCAGAGTTCCTGCAATTTTCTTCATCGACTTAATCTGAGCCTTGCCGCCCACTCGCGACACCGAGATACCCACATTGATAGCTGGACGTACACCGCTGTTGAACAAGTTCGTCTCAAGGAATATCTGACCATCGGTGATAGAGATGACATTGGTGGGGATATAAGCCGAAACGTCACCAGCTTGCGTCTCGATGATAGGCAATGCCGTAAGCGATCCACCACCACGCACCTTGTCTCGCAACGAAGCCGGAAGGTCGTTCATCTGACGCGCAATCTCATCACTCTGAATGATACGTGCGGCACGTTCAAGCAGACGCGAGTGCAGATAGAAAACGTCGCCAGGATATGCCTCACGTCCTGGTGGGCGACGGAGAAGCAGCGAAACCTCACGATAGGCCACAGCCTGCTTCGAAAGGTCATCGTAGATAACCAAAGCGTTGCGCCCCGTGTCGCGGAAATACTCACCAATAGCAGCTCCGGCAAAAGGAGCATAGAACTGCATAGCGGCAGGGTCGGAAGCAGTAGCGGCAACGACAATGGTGTATTCCATAGCGCCCTTCTCCTCAAGGTTCTTCACCAAGTTGGCAACAGTAGAGCCCTTCTGACCGCACGCAACATAAATACAATATACCGGGTCGCCGGCATCATAAAAATTCTTCTGGTTAATAATAGTGTCAATGGCAATAGCTGTCTTACCTGTCTGACGGTCGCCAATGATAAGCTCACGCTGTCCGCGTCCAATAGGAATCATTGAGTCAATAGCCTTAATACCTGTCTGTAGAGGCTGCTCCACAGGTTGGCGATAGATAACGCCAGGAGCCTTGCGCTCGATAGGCATATCGAAAAGCTCACCACCAATGGGACCCTTGCCGTCAATAGGCTCACCTATTGTGTTGATGACACGACCCACAAGTTGTTCGCCCACTTTGACCGAAGCAATACGCTTGGTGCGCTTTACAGTGTCTCCCTCGTTGATAGTGTTGGACTCAGCCAGCATAACGATACCGACATTGTCCTCCTCAAGGTTCTGCACAATACCCTGCTCACCCGTGGCAAATTCAACCAATTCGCCCGACTGAGCATTGTTGAGGCCATATACACGCGCGATGCCGTCACCAACGGTAAGGACAGTGCCAACCTCCTCAAGAGCGACATCGAGGTCGACATCGGCCAGTTGTTTTTTAAGAATCGCCGAAACCTCGGCGGGTTTTATCTCTGACATATAATTTTAATGATTATTGATTCATAAAAATAGAGAAATGCGTCACAGTTTACTTTCATAAACGTTCTTGCTGAAGTCTCTACGCAGCTTGGCAACCTGAGTGCTGATGCTCGCGTCGTACATATTATTGTCGAACGACACACAAAAACCACCCATAATCGAAGAGTCCACCTTGGAATGCAACTCCACCTTCTTGTTGGTATAGTCACCCACAGCTTTCTCCACCGACTTGGCGATATCATCATCGATAGGCGCGGCCGTAACAAGCTGCGAAAGAACAATACCCCGGTCGTCACGATACAATTCAACAAAAGCGTTAGCAATACCCTTGAGGTTTACCGAACGACGCTTGCGCACAACAAAAGCAAGAAAAAGCATGGAGACTTTCGACACCTTGTTTTCAAAAAGCTCTTTTAGTATTGCCACTTTTTTAGCCTCACGTATGACAGGGTTGGCAAAGATAGTGGCAAGAATATGATTCTCGCAGCAAACATCGTAGACAAGCCTCATGTCTTTGTTGGCCGCGTCCAACTGTCCCATATCGCGAGCCACCAGGAAAAGAGCCTTGGCATAATTGATATTAATTCTATAGTCTTCCACTGTGATATTGAAGTTGATAATTGATACTAGGCAAAAGCCGGCACATCAATTCAGTTTAGCGTTATCCAACTCTTTCTTGACAAAATCATTGGCCCTCTCCTTATCTGAAAGCTCCGATTTAATAAGCTTTTCGGCAATCTCAATCGAAAGAGTGGCAATCTGATTTTTCAAATCATGCATAGCCTTGAGCTTCTCATAGTTGATGTTCTCGCGCGCACTTTCAACTATACGGTCAGCTTCTACGGTCGCCTTCTGACGAGCCTCCTCTATAATCTGCTCACCTGTCAGACGGGCATTGCGAAGTATCTCATCACGCTGCACCTTTGCCTCGGCAAGCAATTTCTCGTTGTCCGACTTAAGAGCAGCCATCTCCTGACGCACCTTCTCAGCAGAATTGAGGGCATCATTGATATCCCTCTCACGTTTGTCAAGAGCCTTGAGAATCACCGGCCATCCCCACTTCATAAGGATGAATGCAAGAATGCCAAACGACACAAGCATCCAAAAAATGACGCCAAGACCAGGACTTACTAAAGGATTGTTCATTAACAAAAAAATTATAAGATTATATAAACATGTAAGGCTTGAACAGCAGCCAATAGCACCTCTCCAAGCACCATTGTTCTCTAATTACCAATCAAAAAGGTGGGCGCCATAGGCCCATCGCCACGGGCGCCACACACAAAACTTCTGGTTAGAGGACAGCCAAAAGGCAGATCACCACCGCGAAGAAAGCCACACCTTCGACAAGAGCAGCGGCAATAATCATAGTAGTACGAATCGTACCAGCAGCCTCGGGCTGACGGGCAATACCTTCCATTGCACCCTGTCCAATCTTACCAATGCCAAGACCGGCACCAATTGCGGCCAAACCAGCACCTATACCGGCGCCAAGCACACCGACAAACTTTGCTGCCTCGGCAGACATTTCCAATAATGTTGAGAGTAATGACATAATACTTTATTTTATGTTATTAAAAAAATAATTAACTATAAACCATTCAATCGTTTACAGCATTCGGCCAACAAACCGAACAAGTATGCAAAAATACATAATTAATTAAAAACAACAAACAATATCACTCCCAACAATACATTATTTTATTCAACCTCCCATTATCTTTTTTATAATCAACACCATGACGAACACAATATTTTATATTTTTTTTTGTTCTATATTACCGCAACCCAATAAAGCCAATGCGCCGGCAAAACCCACAAAGCATACAACAACATTTTAACATACATCTCTGGCGAAGCAAAGCGAACCCATATCGGACTTACTAACCATTTTTATCACCTAGACAAACACCCCACTATGCACAAATACAATTTTGACGAAAAAATAGAACGTCGCGGCACCAACTGCGTTAAATACGACATGCTCAAAACCCTTTACGGAAGCGAAGACCTAATGCCAATGTGGGTCGCCGACATGGACTTCCGTTCACCCGATTTCGTTATGGAAGCTCTCCGCAAGCGCTGCCAACACGAAGTCCTTGGATACGGCATCCCCTCCGAAGGCTACCACCTAGCCGTAACAAAATGGCTAAAAGAACACTACAACATCAACGCCGACCGCAGCGAGCTACATTTCATACCCGGCATAGTGGCAGGCATCTCCTACGCCCTTCTATGCCTCACTCAACCTGGCGACAAAATACTGGTGACAACACCCGTCTATCCCCCATTCCTCAACCTCCCCACCGCAGCCGGCAGAACAACCGTTTACAGCGAACTCAAGATAGAAAACGGCAGATTCGCCATTGATTTCGACGATTTCAAACAAAAAGCAAAAGAATGCAAAGTGTTCCTGATGTCCAACCCCCACAATCCCGCAGGAACAATATGGGGCTTCGACGTCCTTCGGCGCATCGCCGACATTTGCGACCACGAGGGACTTTTGGTCATTTCCGACGAGATACACGCCGACATGACCCTTCATGGCATACAACACGTTAGCTACAGCACCATCGGTGACAATGCCCGCAACCACTCGCTGACCTTCATGGCACCGAGCAAAACATTCAATATTGCCGGCCTTGGCAGCTCAACATGCTACGTCGGCAACCCATCTTTGCGCAAACGCTTCTTTGATTGGCTCGACGGATTGGGTGTCGCCGGAGGCAATATCTTTGCCTTCACAGGCGCCGAGGCCGCCTTCGGACAAGGGGAAGAATGGCGGCGACAAATGGTGTCATACCTCGAAGAAAACGTTGCGACATTAAGCGCCTTCATAAACGAAAAAATGCCCTACGTCAAAGTACTGCTACCCGAAGCCTCATACTTGGCATGGCTCGACTTTAGCGGCACCGGCTTGAATCATGACGAACTATCAAAAACTTTGATCCAAAAAGCCCGCCTGGCTTTGAACGATGGCACCTCCTTTGGCGGCGAAAAATACAAATGCTGCTTCCGCCTCAATATCGGATGTCCAAGGAACATGCTGCTAGAAGCCCTTGAACGCATGGCAGAAACAATCGGCTGATCTCTGTTGTTAAGACAACCTTCCGTCTCACACGTCCTTATTGACGACGGCAATGGTCATTCGGCCGACGGCTTATCAATCAAGTCGATAGAATAATGCAATCCCACATTCTCTCGGCGTGCCATTGCATGCTTGATAACAAGATAGGAACATGCTATAAGATTGCGGAGTTCCGACAACTCCTCGGTAAGGACGCTACGATTGTAAAGCTCTTCTGTCTCACGGAAAATAAGGTTTAGACGGTCGAAAGCACGACGCAAACGTAAATCACTACGCACAATACCCACATAGTTGGTCATAATCTCCTGCAACTCCTTCTTCGTCTGCGTAATAAGAACCATCTCCTCGTTAAGCACCATTCCTTCTGCGTTCCAATCGGGTATAGCTTTGAATGGTGACTTATCGATATTGAACATGGACACCTCCTTGACAGCGTCCATAGCCGCATTATGAGCGTATACGACAGCCTCAAGCAACGAGTTACTTGCCAAACGATTACCGCCATGCAAACCTGTGCATGAACATTCTCCGGCAGCATAAAGATGTCGTATGCTGCTTTGTCCGTTGCGATCCACCTTGATACCTCCACATTGATAGTGGGCGGCAGGACGTACGGGGATCATATCCTTGGTGATGTTGATTCCAAGCTCAAGACATTTAGCGTAAATTGTAGGGAATCCGTTAATTAATTCATGCTTGCCTATCCCGCGGGCATCAAGGTACAAATATTCGACACCAGCAAGTTTCATCTCGTTGTCTATAGCTCGAGCGACAATGTCGCGAGGCGCCAATGAGAGCCTCTTGTCGTATTTCTGCATAAACTCCTTGCCATTGCGATCTTTCAAAATTGCGCCGGCGCCTCGCATTGCCTCTGTGATAAGAAAAGCAGGCTTTTCGGCAGGATTATAAAGACTTGTAGGATGAAACTGCATAAATTCCAGATCCTTCAACACGCCACGGGCACGATGAACCATAGCGACACCATCGCCAGTGGAAATGATAGGCGTTGTGGTTGTGGAGTAGATGTTGCCCATGCCGCCAGTAGCCAACAACGTGACCTTGGCCAAATAAGTGTCAATCTCGTTGGTTTTGCAATTAAGAGCATAGACACCATAGCACTCAATGTCTGGCGTGTGTTTGGTGACACGCTGACCAAGATGGTGCTGCGTTATGATGTCGATGGCAAACTGGTTTTCCTTCAACTCAATATTGGGGTGGTCATGGATAGCTTGAAGGAGGCCTCTCTCTATCTCTGCACCAGTATTGTCTTTGTGGTGCAAAATTCTGAACTCAGAGTGACCGCCCTCTCTGTGCAGGTCAAAACGCCCGCCACCCTTGTCCATATCGAAATTGACGCCATACTGCACCAATTCCTGTATGCGCTGCGGAGCCTCGCGAATGGTCATTTCCACCACCTCTCGGTCGCATATGCCGTCACCCGCGACAAGGGTGTCGGCAATATGTTTGTCGAAGCTATCAGTATCGTACATTACAGCGGCAATGCCACCTTGCGCATATTTGGTAGAGCCCTCCGAGGCCTCTCCTTTGCAAAGAATACACACCTTGCCATATTGAGCCACCTTGAGAGCAAAACTGAGGCCCGCAATGCCTGAACCTATAACCAGGAAATCAACTTCATGACGCATAGATGTAACTATTTATAGATTGATTGTTAGTATACAGTATTGATAAGTTAGTTTTTTGAGTTTTTCTATCTCTTAAGATAGTCGATGTCGTTAGGAGAGATAAGTCCGTACTGTATGGCCTTGGCTATACGAGCGCCGCTTTTGTTGACAATGCCAAACTTGCGGCTCAAATCTTTCTGTTTCTCCTGAATGGCTTTCTCGCTCTCGCTCCATTTTGTGAGTCGCTGCGATATTTCCTGCGCCGTACATCCCGCGGCCTCAAGGAGGAGTATCTCCTGTTCTTCCTCCGACACCGACTCGGTCATCACCTCATGGCGCTCACGTTCGAAATACAATTCCGCCGCTTCCATAAGTGTCAACATTACAGGATAGTTAAAATAGTATTTCTCCCCACGCTCCAGACAAGAGACGGCGCGCAGTATGTTCTCTATCGAAAAACCGCCCATAGCGTTTTTGCTGACAAAGGCATTGGCGCCTTTGTGCAAAGCCTCGAAAACAACGCTGCCTATATCTTTTATGCGTTGCAAACGATTTGTCTCGTTGGCCATAGGATTGTCGAAACGGCCCGAAAGTATGATGATTTTAATGTCGGTGCCATCCATCTTCTTGTATTGGCGCCGCACCCGCTCGGTGATGAATATGCCGCCTGTCGGCTCGCCCTGGAACTCCATATCCACAAGTAGATAGTCGGGACGATTCCCAACAGAGGCGTTAAGGGCAGAGAAGAGATGAGGACCGTCGGCATAGGTGTCGAGCACTTCAAGCTCGCGCTGCTCTACACGCCCGTCGTCATCTACGCGACAATCTACCATAGCGTGACTGGCGTTGATTTCATACTTTATAGCCTTACGGATGATTGGTTCGTCATCCACAATCATTAATGTGATTTTATCTGACATCGAGATTTGATAAGTCTTATTTTCAAGCAACTGTTTTATAAATAGGAATTCACGCTTATTTTTTAGAACTGTCCACACGAATTCCCCCAAAGTGTTCGAACAGCATTTCTATCATTTTCAAAGTAATAGCCGTTTTTATAAACAGAGATCAACTATAAATCAATATCCGCCTACGACTTTGACTTTATATTCCTTGCCACCTACCGAAAAAGTAGGACCGGCGCCCATTCCCATCACACCAATCTCAATATTGTCATAATCAACATAGGCGAGGAATCCTTGGGCGCTCCATGATCCGTAACCCGAGTAGGATTTCACCATTTTGCCTTGACGGTCGTAGAAACAAACAATAGCCTCACTATCAGAATCCTCATTTGCCTTTTCATACAGAAGAGCTTTCGCATAATTGGGGTGCCCGGTAATAGTCATCTCGTATACCTTCTCATATCCTTCGGGAATAGATGATGTTGCCGACGTTTGCTCACTATAGTACTCGATGGTGCGGGTTGCGGAGCCTCTGCCATACTCATAACCTTTGCTGACCCTTTTTGTCCAGTTGCCATATTTATCCAAATTTGAGTATGTTAGGGTCTCATATTCAACTTCGTCATCAACAGTATGCTTTATTTTGACAACAAAACCGCGTTCGTCGTAGGTATAGGCTTCTTCCATCATCGAACCTTCGGCAGCCGACTCTGAGCCTACTACTCTACCAGAATTCCATTTGTAAGTAACACTATTCTCGTAGCCTTGCATTTCGGCAATTTGGCCCTGTTTGTCGTGTTTATATGAGAATGTTCCACTATGTCTTGTCAGATTGCCATTTTTGTCGAATTCATAAGTCATACCATCCTCAGTCATCTTCTTGACCGGCCCTTTGAGTTCAAAGAAAGCGAGGTCGGGAGTGACCAGGACAGATTGAGATTCACTCTCTATTGTGGATTCAACCGAGGAATCATTATTAATATCTTTGGGGGAATCAATGGAATTATGGCATGAGACACCAAAAAAGCATATGGTTAAGCCAACAAAAAACAACATCGTCTTTTTCATTTTTCTATCCCTATATGTGTCGGGCACAACTATTGTCGCTCACACTGTGCCATGTTGAGCGAAATGAAATAAATGATAAAGAAGCTTGGCACATATAATATCTTTTTTCTAGCGCTGGTGATATAAAACTTCTCGACTTCATTCACGAAATCGTCTGCAAAAATACGACAATTATTTGGTATAGCCAAAATTATTTTTAGCCGCGAGGTGCAACAGAGATGAATAATGTCTATTGGAAGTGGGAACAATCAGCTCTCCTTCGCGGCAATAAGGAAATGGAACGTGCTGCCTTTGCCCTCGGCGCTATCTGCCCATATACGGCAGCCTCTTACTGTATTATCATCATGTTTCTTGATGATGTAGCGACAAAGTATCAAGCCGAAGCCCGATCCATAGCCCTGCTGACCTGCCTGGCGAATTTTTTTGTCGGAGCGGAACAGGTTCTCAAGTTCCTCACCACTCATGCCAACCCCGGTATCGGCCACGCTAAAATGGAGAAACCTATTGTCGTCGTCCCAAGGCTCCACAGCCACTACCACCGAACCCGACGAGGTGTGCTGAATGGCGTTGTTTACAAGATTTCGAAGCATGATTTCCAACAACTGACGGTCGCCAGTGGCCACACAATCGCTTTTTACAAACCTTAGTGCCACCTTGTCTGGGAATGGGTTGTTGACACTTTGCTCAACGCTGTCGAAAACATCTTGCACCATTATTGTTGACAACCGAAACTGGAGGCCGCTGGGAATCGACAGATTTGTCCAGTTTTTGATGTTCTCGAAGGTCCTTATCAGCTGACCCGTAACCTCGCGTTTGAGAGGTTCGGGCATTTTATCGTTCTGTAAATATGAGACAAACGGGGTGATGTCGTGCCGCAAAACGCTCAGACAAGTCTCCACGTTTGCTATACGCTCCACGTCTTTCTGTTTTGCCTCTTGCAACATGGCCGTCTCTCTTTGTAGCGCCTTGGTTCTGCGACGCAACAGGAGGAGCGTCGTCAAGAGCGCGACGGCCAAAACGGCAAGCACCAGAGTGAACCTAAGCATTGTGGCGCTACCTCGGTTTGCCTCTTCGAGTTGCCGCTGAAGTATAAAGTCGGCTTTCTCGTTTTGCTTGATATAGTTAAGCAAGGCCAATTCCCGACGCGCCCAGTTTCTCATCGCTTCCGTCGAAATGGCGCAACCCGATACAAGGAGGTCTTCGTAAAGCATGGCCTCAAATTTTGGAGCCACCGAATGCTGGATGTTGTCAGCCGATGCGCCTCCATCGTCCGACGGTGCCGACAGCTCTCTGTCGACAATATTCAAACCCTCGGCAAAATAGTCACACGCCAAAGCTGTGTCGCCTACTGACATACAGTAACGGCCTGTGGCCACCACGGCGCCAAGACGCTGATATGGGTCGTCATGAAGGAAAAAAAGCGATGTGGCCTCTCGCATAAATGCCAATGTTGTGTCGTCCACACTACTGACATCAAATGAAAAAGCATTATTCACATAGTCGCAGATAGACTTGACCTCTTTGGCGTTGTCTTTCCACGTAGAGGCTTTGATGTTACCGCTCCATAGCATAAAGCCGAAAAGCTGGTAGGTGTTGGCGAGATGATATGTGCAATAGCGGTCTTTGTTGTTGAGCAAGCGCAAATTCTCGCCACAGTAATACAACGCTTTGGAAAGGTATGCCGACTGGCGCAAGGTATCGGAGCAAAGGGCATAATAGCCATAGGCGATAGCGTAGTTTAGCGACATATCCTCGGCATAGTCGCAATAGAGCGAGCTGCGACGTTTTTCCATTTCCTCAACCAACTCCGCCTGCTGGTAGAGCGATTTGTTGCGATAATGGTAGTTGAGCGTCGTAGTGGCGATGTAGAACTCGCTTTTGGCGAGGTTGAAAAGCATGCCCTCTTCTCTGTCGTCTAAAAGTCCCGACTGTTCGATATCATACAGAATGCGGTAACATCCAGCGATGTCGCAGCTTCGCTGCAACAGGCGGGCCTCAAGGATATGAGCCAACACCTGCTCAACTTCTTTGTTTGGCGTACTACCTGCAAAATTGAGGACTGAATCCACATAGACATGCACAGAGTCATGTATCGACCTATTGAAGTAGGATGTGGCCAGGTTGTTCCACGCCCTGAGCCTTCCGCCGGAATAAGAGGGAAGACTGTCGTCGATGAAAGCTATGGCTTTGCGTGCATAGACCTCGCTGAGGACTGCGTCATTGAATCGGTTTTGGAAGGAGGCTTTGTTGAGGGCGTCGACACGCGAACGCAACAAAGCGTCGATGTCGTCATGACGAGAAGAGCATCCCGCCAAGGCTCCTATCAATATGGCAAAAAGAAGAAGATACTGTTTCAAGGGTGCGAGGGTTATGTTAGAGTTTTATAATAAGCTATTATTATTTTATTGTCAACAACTTGGCTGCAATTACGATCTATGTTGTTTTTTGAAAGATCTAACTTTTAGAATTTGTCTCTATTCTTGCACATTTCACCAATCTCTTAATCCCCATATTGCAAAAAGAACTCGACAGATTGTCTGTCGAGTTCTTACTCTTAGAGGTCGCTTCCGGATTTGAACCGGAGTAGCAGGTTTTGCAGACCTGTGCCTAACCCCTCGGCCAAACGACCTTTAATGTCCGAAAAGACTTTGCAAAAGTACTAACAATTTCGAATATGGCAAAATTTTTCTTCCAAATATTTTATCAAGCGCCCATACAGCACTAGCAATCACCATAATACAAACACTTATATATTATAAGCTTTTACCCGCGGAATGTATAAAAAATATGAGGTTGTATGCTATAAATCATTTTTTCGATGTATTTTTGCAAACATGAAGACAATACATATCGACAGAATTGACTCTCCGGAACTTGATGTATACACGCAACTTACCGAAGCGCAACTGCGCAACAAACTGGAGCCGGAAAAAGGTATTTTCATAGCTGAGAGCCTTAAAGTGGCTCGCATCGCCCTCGAAAAAGGACTCGAGCCAATCTCTTTTCTAGCCGAGAAAAAATATGTCGACGAGCAAATCATTCCACTTTTCGGAAACAAATACGACATACCGGTATATACAGGCGAGCGGGATTTGTTGTCAAAACTCACTGGTTATGAATTGACACGGGGGTTCCTTTGTGCCATGAAACGTCCGGTGCTGCCCTCTGTCGAGGAGGTTTGCCGCAACAAAAGTCGTATTGTCGTCCTCGACAACGTGGTCAACTCTACGAATACCGGCGCCATTTTCCGAGCCGCCACAGCTCTGGGCATAGAAGGTCTTCTGCTCTCCCCCACTTGCTGCGACCCCTTGAACCGTCGTAGCGTGCGCGTTAGCATGGGAACGGTTTTCCAAATGCCTTGGACTTATATTGAAAACTGGAGCGACAACGGTCCTCAGCTTTTACGCGACCTCGGATTTAGTACCGTTGCATTGGCGTTAGGTCCCGACTCCATAGCGATTGACGATCCTGAGCTAATGTCTATCGAGCGTATTGCTCTTATTCTTGGCACAGAAGGTGACGGCTTGCCTAAAAAGACTATAAAAGCATGTGACCATGCTGCCATTATTCCTATGCAACAGGGAGTCGACTCTCTCAATGTAGCCGCTGCCGCCGCCGTGGCTTTCTGGCAGTTACGGAAAAGGCGACATAATATTTAGTCTTGGCTTTGGTTTGCGCGGCCATACAACTTAGCGCTAACTTGGCTTTACCAGCAAGGGAAAAATTTTCTTCTATCAACTTCATCTTTTATGGTGCCGTGGGTCCGCTATGGGTCCGCTATGAGTCCGCTAAAGATTGGTGGTTGCAAAAAAAAATGCGGGGCAAAGCCTTCCAAGGCACAACCCCGCAATTATTTTTAGCTATACTTTATATATCGTCAAAGAATGTTATTTCACAATAACCATCTCGTCGATAAGATTCTTGGCGCCAGCATATTTGTCGATAACGAAGAGCATGTAGCGTGAATCCAGACAGATGCAACGCTGCAGGTTCTCCTCGAAATCTATGTCGCCCGACATTGCCTCGCTGTTGCCGTCGAAGGCAAGGCCGATGAGGTTGCCCTCAGCGTCGAGGACAGGGCTGCCGCTATTGCCACCGGTGATGTCGTTGTTGGTGACAAAGCAGGTAACCAACTCGCCTTTGCTGTTGGCATAGGGACCGAAGTCGCGAGCAACATAGAGATTTTTCAGACGTTCGGGGACGATGAACTCGCTGTTGGTGGGATCCTCTTTTTCCATAACGCCCTTAAGGGTGGTGTAGAAGCTATAGGAAACGGCGTCCTTGGGATCATAAGCCTTAACATTGCCGTAGGTGAGGCGTATGGTGGAGTTGGCGTCGGGGCTCATGAGTTTGACGTTCTTGTTGATTTGGAGAATACCATCGGTAAAGTTGCGGATGCCGCGTTTGAGACCTTCAGCCGACTCTTTGGGAACCATGCTGCTAATCTCGACATATTTCATGTAAATCTCGCTGCCAATCATGTAGATGGGATCCTTTTCAACTTTCTTGAGGTCGGGTTTCTGAAGGAATTTCATACAGCTTTCCTTGGTGCCGAAGACAGACTTTTTGAAGAGGTCGTCGACATAGCGAGTGAAGTCGCCTTTGTATTTCTTGTCGGCGTTGACGAGGAATTCGGGCATAAACTGCATCTCCATGTTCTTGAAAACATATTCGAAGAGGGCAGCCATAAGACGTTTCTCGGTGTCGACATCATAGTCTTTGTAGAACTCTTCGCAGCTGGCTTGAATGGCAGCCATGATTTCGTCGTATGAGCCTTCTTCAGCGTCGTTAGCGACAGCGAGGGCGCGTCCTATGCCGAAAGTCTGCCAAGGCAGCTCGGGACCTGAGATGAGGCCTTCGATGATATAGGATAATGCGGCCTGGTAGGGAGCGCGGTCGGCATAGCCTTTCTTGATAAGCGAGAGTGCGTCGGCATACTTGGGATCTTTGTCTTTTGCCCATGCCTTGTATTGTGACTCAATCTCTTTCTTGACACCCATGGTGTTGAGGTTCTTCAGGGCCTTGTTCTGCTCATTGCTGTATTTCCAATAGTTGGAGCAGCTGGCATACTTGGAAGCATATTTGATTTTGATTTCCTGGCTCGATGCCATTTGCTCGCGAAGGATGTTGATCTTCACGGTGCGGATTTCGTAGCGCAGTTTGTTGGTGATGTTCATGGTTTCCTCGAGGCCATAGCTGGTGAGGAAATGGTTAGTGGTGCCCGGGAAGCCCATAACCATAGCGAAATCGCCGTCTTTCAGCTCACGGTTGCTGACGGGGAGGAAGTGTTTGGGCTTGAGGGGAATGTTGGATTCCGAATAGTCGGCGGGGTCGCCATTGGGAGCGGTATAGATGCGGAACATCGAGAAGTCGCAAGTGTGACGAGGCCACGACCAGTTGTCGGTGTCGCCACCAAATTTGCCCATCGATGAAGGAGGTGCGCCAACAAGACGGACATCCTTGTAGATGATGTGGACAAAGAGGAAGTACTGATTGTCGTTGAACATGGGTTTAACCATAGCGTCGTAGATGGTTCCCTCTGACGCTTTTTTGGCGATGCGGTCGCACTCCTGTTTGACGGCGCGGGCGCGCTCCGACTCACTCATGTCGTCGCTGAGAGCTGACAAAACCTGGTCGGTCACATCTTCCATGCGGACAAGGATGGATGCGGTAAGACCTGGGTTGGGGAGCTCTTCCTCTTTGCTATATGCCCAGAAACCATCGCGCAAATAGTCGTGCTCGACGGTCGAGTGCTCTTGTAGTTTGCCGTAGCCACAATGGTGGTTGGTCGAAATCAGACCTTGGTCGGAGATAATCTCACCTGTGCAAAAATGCCAGAACGGCTGGCCTTCATTGCCAAGACCAACGATAGCATCCTTGATACAGCTCTGGTTTACACTATAGATATCTTCGGCAGTCAATTTAAAACCGGCCTTCTGCATGTCGGCATAGTTTTTGCCAATGAGCGAGAGGAGCCACATGCCCTCGTCGGCCTTAACAACACCCGGCAAAGCCATGAGCATAGCCAGGGACAATACAAATGTTTTGATTTTCATTTTTAAAACGCGAATAATATTAATTAATAATTTGATTTTAAATTCAATACGCAAATATTCAGTCAATATATCTTTTGCAAATTTACATAAAAAAAAGCAATTTACAACCCATAGAGATTTAAAAAGAGCTCCCGTCTACTACAAACCTCAGAGTATAAGCAATTATAGGGCAATGTGACAAAACTCATCATATAATCAAAAACGTTTGCATTCCATCATTACCTTTTCAAAAAAAGATATCTCCAACTCAAAAAAAACACCCCCTACCAATTACCCTAAAAATCCCATTTCAAGAAAAAGTTATCAACAGCATTCCAACAGGCAAAACTATCCCAAAAAACACTTGAAGCCTTTCTCAATTTCATTTCTAGAACATTGTATACAAACTAATTACACAAGATTTCACTTTTTTGAAACCAAATGGATACAAGTGTCGTATAAAAAAGCGCAAAAGGGTTTTAATGGGAGGTTAAAACTTTTTTTGGAAAAAAATAACAATTTCTGGAATATAATTTATATCTTTACACTTCGAAACAAAATAGGCAAAAATGTCGTTACTGCTTGGTATAGAATATTGTAAGCTTGACAGCAATGGTCGTTTCAAGCTTCCAATTGCCATAAAAAAGCAATTGGAGGGGGACGACTGTCGTTTTGTCATCCGTCCAAGCATATATGCCGAGTGTCTGGAACTATGGCCATACGCAAGTTTTGAAGCGGAGATAGCTCAATTGCAGAAAGAACTGAACCCCTACTCTATCGAGGACCGCAAAATGCTTCGTGTGCTCAGCGCCGGCAACATCGTGGAAATGGACACCAACGACCGTTTGCTGATTCCTGGCGAGCAACGATCACGAATCAAAAACGCTAAAGACTTGGTTCTCCTTTCCACAGGCCATTTCATGGAAATCTGGGATTTCGACACCTACAGCCGCATGAACAGCGAAACCAGCGACTATGCCGTTAAGGTCGACGAAAGATTAGGGAGGAAAGTCAATGCAACAGAGCAATGAGAAATACCACATACCAGTGATGCTCCATGAATGCATGGAGGCCTTGGCCATACGCCCCGACGGAGTGTATGTCGACGTCACTTTTGGAGGTGGCGGGCATTCTCGCGCCATCCTTAGCCTCCTTGGCGACAACGGCCGTCTTTTCGCCTTCGATCGCGACAGCGACGCCATAGCCAACATTCCCGACGACCCTCGTTTCTGCCTGATACAAGAAAACTTCAAACACCTCAAGAACTTCCTTCGCCTTCACGGCGTGAGAAAAATAGACGGCCTCCTCGCCGACCTTGGCATTTCTAGCCATCAAATCGACGTCGCCGAGCGTGGTTTCTCGACTCGCTTCGACGGTCCTCTCGACCTTCGAATGGACCGCCGCGAGGAAACTACGGCCGCCGACATTGTAAACAACGCCTCGGTCGATGAATTGCAAAACATCCTCTGGCTCTACGGTGAGTTGCAGAACGCTAGCTTGCTGGCCCGCGACATCGTGTCGGCCCGAGCTCTAGAACCCATCACCACAACATCGCAGCTATGCAACGCCCTGAGCCGGCACCTGCCCCGCAACCGCGAGAACAAAATCCTCGCTATGGTGTTCCAAGCCCTGCGCATTTACCTCAACGGCGAACTTGAAGCCTTGAGACAAATGCTGACCCAAGCAGCCGAAATCCTCAACCCCGGCGGCAGAATATGCGTAATGTCGTACCACTCGCTCGAAGACCGCCTGGTGAAAAACTTCTTCAAAAGCGGCAACTTTGAGGGAAAACAAGAAAAAGACTTCTACGGCAACCTCATAGCCCCTCTCAAACCAGTGAGAAACAAGCCTATAACAGCATCACAAGAGGAATTGGAGACAAACAACCGGTCGCGTAGCGCTAAACTACGAGTCGCCGAGAAACCCATCGATAAAAACGTCGGAAAGGAGGAGCTACTATGACCGAGAAAAGCAACAAAAAAGGCCGGCTGGCAAAAATACTCGGTGGCGATGTGCTTGAATCCCAGGTCGTCCTGAAACAGATACCGCTAATGCTTGTCATCGTAGCCATGTGCCTCATCACCGTGTTTGTGCGCTACCGCGTGGAAAGCCTCAACAAAGAGAAAAACAAGCTGGCCAAAAACGTCAGCTATATGCGCGAGCGAAGAGTGCAGATGCAGAAGAGATACCAAGAGTCGATAAGAATATCGAGAATAGACCAAGAACTGGACACTCTGAAAGTAGGACTCGGCGGAGGACCACCCTTCGAATTAAAAATAGACAATAATGATAATAATGAATAGTCTTCTTAATTATATATAGATAGTACTTGGATAGTACTCAGACACCTATAAAACACATCAAAACCTCAAGTCCCTGAACAAAACCTCAACCCAACCCGTCAGCAACAAATAATAACCACAACAATGTCGAAAAAAGAGAGCTTGTCATCAAAGTCAAAAATAGGACTCCTCTTCCTCATCCTCTCCCTGGGATTTGGAGTGGCTTTGCTGTGGTCGGGCATCAAGGTGACCTGGGTCAACGGAGACATGTGGCGCAAACGTGCCGAAGCCCTATCCAAAAACTACATCCCCGAAAAAGCCAACCGAGGCAACATCTATTCCTCCGACGGCAAAATACTCGCCACCACAGTACCCGAGTGCGATCTATACATCGACTTCCGCACTTACCCTTTGCGAAACAAAGACAACAAAATAGTAATAGAAAAAGGCGACACCGTCTACACCAGCGCCATCGTCGACAGCAACTACAACAAATATGTCGACACCGTTTGCCACATTCTCCACGAAGCTTTCCCCGACTCGTCGGTGGCAACTTTCAGGAATCTTATCGACAACCGCCGCAAAAACGGCAAGCCCAGAGGATGCGTGCTGATAAAACGCCACATACCCTACTCTAGCTGGGACCGCATTTGCCGCCTTCCGGGATGGCGCCGCGGCGTGGTCAAAATGGTCGACGGCAAATCTGTAATCCACAACAGAAGATTCCACACCTACGGAAACATGGCCGAAAACATCATCGGCTTCAGCAAAAACTACAAAGACGAAATATACACCGGCCTCGAGGGATACTACGACTCCATACTTCGCGGCAAAGACGGTCTGGTGCTGAACCGCCGACTCTCGTGGGGGCAATGGATGCCCATACGCCAAGGCTCGTCGATAACCATTTCTGCCGGCGATAGCGTCCGTACCGACTCTGTACCGGGCCACCCCGTCATCAACGGCCAACACATAGTGGCAACCATCGACACACGCCTGCAAGACATAGCCCACTACTCGCTCGAAAACGCCCTGCGACGCTACGGAAGCTCTGCCGGCTGCGCCATCTTGATAGAAGCCGCGACGGGCAACGTGCTCGTTTGCTCTAGCCTTATTCTCGACACAACAGGACAATACCTGGAAATGCCCTACCGCAATGTGGCCATCACCGACCTTTACGAGCCTGGCTCCATCTTCAAACCCGTCCTCCTTACAGCAATGTACAACGACTCGTCATTCGCTTTGGACACAGCTATGTTGCTACCCGTCGGAACCAAACAGTTCAGCGCCAACAGCAAGATTGTCAAAGACCACGGCCTCCCCAACGCTATGTATCCGCTTTGGAAAGCCGTAGCCGTTTCTTCAAACGTGGCCTTCTGCGAACTGGCTTGGCGTTTCTATAACAACCGCCGCAGCGAACTCTTCAACCAAGTAAGCAAAATTTTCCCCTTCGACAACCTCAACCTCGACGTTGTCAACAAGGAGTACAAAAGCCGCACCAACAAGCTACGGTACGACAACGACTTCCTCCGTTTCTGCTACGGATACACCAGCGCCGTATCGCCTATGCGCATGGCAACATTCTACAACGCTCTGGCAAACAAAGGGCGCATGGTGAAACCGCGTTTCTGCAAAGGTATCATCAAGAATGGCGAGCTGGAGGAACTGCCCGTGCAAGTCATCAACGAAAGTATCTGCTCGCCAACCACAGCCGAAACTCTGCGCGACATGCTTATAGGCGTTGTCGAGGAAGGCACCGGTGACAACATCAAAAACGACACCTACAGCATCGCCGGCAAGACCGGCACCGCCGAAACCTCGCCGGGAGCACCCACCAGCAACGCCACCTTCGTCGGCTTCTTCCCCGCCGACAAGCCCAAATACACTTGCCTTGTGATGATGCGCGACATCAGCACCTTCGGCCGCAACGCAGCTCCCGTCTTCCAAGACATCGCCGACTGTGTTGTGTCGCTCGACAAAGAGTTGGACTGCCGCCCCACCATGAAGGAGATGATCGAGAAACGGCGCGAACTCGGCAAAGCAAACACCTCCCACAGCCTGCCCTCGGTATACAAAGCTCCTCAAGCTTCGGTACGCATGGCTCAGAAAAAAATGGGCATCACCGGCGTCCCCGTCACCAACCGTAGCCGTTGGTGCACCTTTAGCGACGCCGTCGACAGCTTGGGCATCGAAGCCAAATACACAAGCTATGAATGCCCCATGGGACAAATGCCCAACTGCTACGGCATGACCATCAAAGACGCCATTCTGCTCTGCCGCAGCATGGGAATAGACGTGACCTTCGAAGGCTATGGCAAAGTCGTTTCTCAAGAGCCAAAAGCACGCACTCCTCTGCCTCGCAACGCCAAAGTTCATCTTAAACTACAGAAAAAACAGTAACCCCAAACTTAGCAATCATTAACATCATGAAACTATCCAACATACTGAAAGGAATTGACTGCACCACATTCTGCAATGGCAAGCCAACATCAATGCCCGAGCTGGATATTGCTGCAATAGAATTCGACTCGCGCAAGGTAGAGCCGGGCTATTTGTTTGTGGCGCAAAAAGGGGTTCATGTTGATGGACATCTATATATTCCCACCGCCATAGAAAAGGGCGCCTCTGCCATCTTGTGCCAGGACATCCCCGATGATATGCCCAAAGATGTGTGCTTCGTTCAGGTCAAAAACTCCGACCTCGCTCTTGGTTTGGCTGCAGCCAACTTCTACGGCAACCCCTCGCACAAACTCCGACTCGTAGGCATTACCGGAACCAACGGCAAGACCACTACGGTCACTCTGCTTCACAGCATGATGAGAAACATCGGCAAACACGCTGGCTTAATCTCAACAATAGTGAACCGCATCGACGACGAGGAAATCCCCGCCACTCACACAACTCCCGACGCTATACAACTCAACAAGCTGCTTTCTCTCATGGTTGACAAAGGCTGCGAATACTGCTTCATGGAGGTAAGCTCACACGCCATTGTACAAAACCGCATCGCTGGCCTTAACTTCTTTGGCGGCATATTCAGCAACCTAACACACGACCACCTCGACTTCCACGGCACTATGGCCAACTATATCGCCGCCAAGAAAGCCTTCTTCGACCAACTACCCAAAAACGCTTTCGCCCTCACCAACATCGACGACCGCAACGGCCGCGTGATGGTTCAAAACTGCAATGCCAACATAAAAAGCTATAGCCTTCAAACCATTGCCGACTTCCGCTGCAAAATCATCGAAAACACCATCCACGGGCAACAACTGGAAATCAACGGCAAAGAGATGTGGACACAACTGGTGGGTCGCTTCAACGCCTACAACATCACAGCTATTGTGGCCACTGCCATACTGTGCGGCATTGACGAAAACGAGGCTCTGCGTGTGGCTAGCAGTCTGCACGCCGCACCCGGCCGCTTCCAATACATTCACGATAACGGAATCACCGCCATTGTGGATTACGCACACACTCCCGACGCATTGCAAAATGTCATTGACACCATCAACGAAATTCGCGACGAACGTAACAACCTTATTGTCGTGGTCGGTTGCGGCGGCGACCGCGACCCTCTGAAACGCCCTGTTATGGCTCGTATCGCAGCCGAAGGCAGCGACCATCTAATCCTAACTTCCGACAACCCTCGCACCGAAAACCCGGAAAAAATTCTCGACGCGATGGAAGATGGACTCGACAACGAACAACGCAGCAACTCTGTTCGCATCTCCGACCGTCGTCAGGCAATCAAAACGGCTGTTATGATCGCTCGCGAGGGCGACATCATACTCATCGCCGGAAAAGGACACGAGCCCTACCAAGAAATCAACGGCGTCCGACACCATTTCGACGACCGCGAGGAGGTCGCGCGAGAACTCAAAAACAAAAAATATAAAAACTAACCTGGAAAAAACTTCAAACCGAAATGCTATACTATCTTTTCACTTGGTTAGACAAAACCATCAACTTGCCCGGCGCGGGTGTATTCCAATACATCTCGTTCAGGGCTGCTATGTCCGTCATAACTTCATTGATAATAATGCTTGTTTTCGGCAAACCTTTCATTAAATGGCTGCGCCGCAAACAAATCGGCGAAACCGTTCGCGACCTGCACCTTGAAGGTCAAAAAGAGAAAGAGGGCACTCCCACTATGGGTGGCTTGCTCATCTTGGCTGCCATTGTGATACCTACCCTGCTCTTCGCCAAACTTGACAACATTTACGTCCTCATCATGCTCGGCACCACTCTGTGGTTGGGTCTCATAGGCTTTATCGACGACTATATCAAAGTGTTCCGCAAACACAAAGAGGGTCTGCGCGGCATCTACAAAGTCGTTGGCCAAGTGGTGTTAGGTCTCTCTGTAGGTCTGCTTATAATGTATCACCCCGACATCACCATCAAAGAGACTTCAACAGTGGAATCGTATATCGCTTCTCATAATGTCAACGTCGACGACAACTACCAGAAAGCTAAACGCGACTTTTCACAAAACCCAGTAAAATCAACCAAAACCACCATCCCTTTCGTCAAAAACCACGAACTCGACTATGCAAAAATCATAACTTGGATGGGCGACTGGGCTAACCATTGGGTTTGGCTTATTTATGTCATCATTGTGATTTTGGTGGTTACAGCTACCTCCAATGGCGCCAATCTCACCGACGGCATCGACGGCCTGGCAACAGGCACCTCTGCCATCATCGGCGCTACGTTGGCCATCCTGGCTTGGGTGTCGGGCAACATTATCTTTGCCAACTACCTCAACATCATGTTCCTGCCCAACATCGGTGAGTTGGCAATTTTCATAACCTCTTTCGTCGGCGCCACTTTGGGATTTTTGTGGTACAACAGCCATCCTGCCGAAGTGTTCATGGGCGACACTGGATCTCTTGCCATTGGCGGCATTATCGCTGTCTTCGCATTGCTTATTCGCAAAGAACTGCTCATCCCCGTCCTCTGCGGCATATTCCTCATGGAAAGCCTCTCGGTTATTATCCAAACCGCCGGCTGCAAAATGTACCGTCGCAAAGCTCACCTGCCCTTAGGTCAACCTGTCCCTATCGAGAAAAGGCCTTTCCTGATGACCCCTTTGCATCACCACTATCAAAAGAAAGGTATCAAAGAACAAAAAATTGTGACTCGATTTTATATCATAGGTATCCTCCTTGCCATCATTAGCATTGTGACTTTGAAACTACGATAAACCAACTCACACCATTATCTCAACAACAATCAACAAATACTAAATCAACATCTTCGAAATATGTACGAATCTTTAGCAAAACAAGGGCGTGAAAGCGTCCACACAGGCTTGGCCGGCATCGACAGCTCCAAACTGAAAAAACTGAGAAGCAACCATCTGAAGGAATGCTTCAATCTAATCGACGAAATGAGACACAAACTCGATTTTGTCGCACGTATCAAAAGCATCTCGTTCATCGACGACGCCGCCTCACGCAGCGCTATGACGGCTTGGTATGCTTTGGAAACCATCGAGGGCCGTGTTGTGTGGATTGCCAACGGCTCCGCCTTCAACGACAAAAAAGCAGCCGAAATGAAACGTCTTCGCAATCTGGTCGAATGCAAAGTGGAAAGAATTGTTTGTCTGGGCAACAGCGAACTTTACCGCAACGTCTTTGGCGACTTAGTGAAAGAAATCTCTGAGGTTGAAACAATGTCCGATGCTGTTCACAAGGCTTTCTACAGCTGCAACGAAAACATGAAGGTCCTCTTCTCTCCCACCATAGAAAATGGTGTGTCGTACGAAACTCAGGGCGACGAGTTCCGCCATGAGGTCAACGAACTCTAAATCACTTAAGCAAGCATCTTTTTTATACCGCATTTTTATATATCGACAATCCTTAAACAATGGATAGCGACAAAAGCAACATAACACGCAAACTGCTGAATCCGCTGAAAGGCGATAAGGTGATATGGTTTATTTTCCTTCTATTGGTCGTCATATCGCTCGTCTCTGTTTTCAGCGCCACTGGCTATCCTTATCATGGAGGCTCTGCACCACTCAAGCCATTTTTCAAACACACGGCTTTTGTTCTTGTTTCATTAATACTGGCAATATTGCTTTCAAACTTTGACTACAGAAGGTTTTCAACGGCGTCTTGGGCGGGCTATCTAATCTCCATCCTACTACTTATCATCGCTTTAACCATCGGCTCAAAGGATGTCGAGGCTGGCTCGGGCATGGGTCGATGGATCAAACTGCCTCTCATTGGCAGGTTCCAACCTTCCGAACTCGCCAAGATTGTGATCATCGTTTACCTTGCTCGCATGCTCACCAAAGAGCAAAAAACACTCAACACTTGGCCCACTATGCGCAACATAATGCTTTATGTGCTGGTCATTGTTGCTCTTATTGTTCGCGACAATCTCTCTACCTCTTTAATCATTTTTATCGTCTGTTTTGCCATGATGAGACTGGCTCCGATCGAGGTGAAATATTGGCGTAGAACTATTCTGGGTCTTGTGGCACTGGGTCTTCTCGTCATTTTTATAGGCGAAAAAAGCCAAATCCCTTTCCTCGCTCGCGCCGAGACTTGGAGTGGCCGTATTGACCGCTGGCTGAATTTCGACCAGGATGAACTATCTCAAGAGTCTATGGCTCGTATGGCCGTGGCTTCAGGCAAATTTTTCGGCGCCGGAGTGGGCTCTACCGTTCAGGCTCGTCTGATGACACAAGCCAACAGCGACATGATATACGCCATCATTGTCGAGGAAACGGGTATGTTTGGCGGCATTCTGGTTTTCTTGCTCTACCTTTTCCTTTATATTAGATGTATAAGGATTGCCTGGCGCTGCAAAGGCTCCTTCGGTCAACTAACGGTGGTAGGATTGGGCACTCTCATTTTCATGCAGGCGGGCATTCACATGTGTGTGTCGGTGGGAGCCTTGCCTGTCACCGGACAAACTCTGCCTTTGATAAGCTCGGGTGGTACGGCCTATCTGTGCATGAGTATGGCCATAGGCATAATTCAAGCTGTGGCCTACGACACAAAAATTGAAGCGCCTCACGAATCAAGGGAAACGGCTGTGGAAGATTAAAAACTCTACTTATATTCATCTATTCTTGAACTTTCTAGCAACAACAACAACAACAACAACAACAACAACAATATAATAAACATGAAAGCAATCATTAGCGGCGGCGGAACAGGTGGTCATATCTTTCCCGCCATAGCCATAGCCAACGCAATAAAAAAACGCTACCCCGAAGCGGACATCCTCTTCGTGGGCGCCGAAGGTCGCATGGAAATGGAAAAGGTCCCTGCCGCCGGCTACCGCATTGTGGGTCTTCCCATTGCAGGTCTGCAACGCAAACTTACTCCTGCCAACATTGCGCGCAACCTCATGCTGCCTTTCAAAATGATGCGAAGCCGTCACAAAGTGAAAGCTATCATCAAAGACTTCAACCCCGACATTGTGGTCGGCGTGGGCGGATTCGCCAGCGAGCCAACTCTCAAAGCCGCTGAATCCATGGGCTTCCCTACTCTTTTGCAAGAACAAAACTCTTATGCGGGTCTTACTAATAAAATGCTCGCCAAAGGGGCTCGTAAAATTTGTGTCGCTTACGAAGGCATGGAGCGCTTTTTCCCAGCCGATAAAATTGTGATGACTGGCAACCCCGTCCGTGAGGCTATCGAAAAAATGAATGTCGATAGGGATGAGGCTCTTCGTCATTTCAACCTCGATGGCAATAGCAAAATAATACTTTCTGTCGGCGGCAGCCTCGGCGCCAGATCCATAAACAATATGATAAAAGACAATCTGTCTTTGTTCAAAGACAACAATGTGCAGATTATATGGCAAACTGGCAAATGGATGTACGATGAGGCTAAACTATCTATCGAGCAGGCTGGTGTTGGCCAATGGGTTAAAGTCCACCAGTTCATAAGCCGAATGGATATGGCCTATACCGTCGCCGACGCTGTCATCTCACGCGCAGGCGCAATTGCTATATCTGAATTGTGTCTTGTGGGCAAACCGACTATTTTGATCCCATCGCCAAACGTAGCCGAGGACCATCAAACCAAAAATGCGATGGCTTTGGCCGACAAAGGCGCCGCTATAATGGTTCGCGACAGCGAGTGCCACGACAAGGGCATTCAATCTGTTTTACACCTTCTTGACGATAAAGCCAAACAAGCCGAAATGAGCAAAAACATCTTGGCTTTGGCCAAACCACAAGCAGCCGAAAGCATTGTCAACGAAATAGATAAAATCATCAACAAAAAACAATAGTAAAAATCAAGCCAATGAACGGCGACAACAATAAGACATACTATTTTTTGGGCATAGGCGGCATCGGTATGAGCGCCTTGGCTCGCTATTTTAAATTGCGCGGCAACATCGTCTGTGGATACGACCGCACCGAAAGTCCGCTGACAAAAGAACTTGAAAGTGAAGGTATTTCTATCCACTACGTTGACAACCCCGGGCTAATACCTGCTCATATCGACCTTGTCATCTACACTCCTGCCATTCCTGCCGACAACAAGGAGTTTCTCTTCCTTCAAAACTCTGGCATTGAAATGCTGAAACGCTCTCAAGTGTTGGGCCATCTCACCAAAGGCAAAAAATGTATTGCCGTTGCCGGCACTCACGGCAAAACAACCACTAGCGCCATGATTGCGCATTTGCTTAGCAAAACTGACATCGGCTGTTCGGCTTTCCTTGGCGGCATCTCCAAAAACATCGGCAGCAATCTGATGGTCAACAACAATAGCGAATATGTCGTGGTCGAGGCCGATGAGTACGACCGCTCTTTCTTGCAACTTCATCCCTTCTTCTCTGTCATCACCGCCACCGACCCTGACCATCTCGACATTTATGGCACTCACAAAAATATGGTCGACGCTTTTCAGCAATATGCCAACCAAACTCGTCCCGAAGGGGCCATCTTCATCAAAGACGGCTTGTCGGCTCATCATGAGCACGAACACGACCATGAGCATGAGCACGACGAACACGACCATCCATTACTGCACATTGGCGATGAAATCAAGCAATACAGCTATTCGGCACGAACTCTTGAGGCCGACTTCTACGCCATCAATGTTCGCAACTACAACGGCAACATCTATTTCGACCTGCGCACTCCCGGCAAGGTCCTTTACGACATCGAGCTAAAGGCGTCTAGCCTCTATAATGTCGAAAACGCTGTGGCCGCCGCCGCTGTGGCGCTGACCTGCGGTCTTGATGAGTATCAGCTGCGTGCAGGCCTCAAAAGTTTCGCCGGCATCAAACGACGCTTCGACGTCAGGCTGAAAACTAAAGACATTGTATATATAGACGACTATGCTCATCACCCTAAAGAAATTGCCGCCACCATCGAATCGGTGAAATATCTGTACCCCGACAAACGTATTGTTGGCATTTTCCAACCTCACCTCTACAGCCGCACTCGCGACCTCGCCGACGATTTTGCCAAAGCGCTGGAACCTCTCGACGAAATAGTGCTTCTGCCTATCTATCCGGCTCGCGAAAAACCTATCCCGGGTGTGTCTTCGGGTTTGATTTTGCGCAAAATCGAGAACATGAGCAAGTACCTATGCAGCAAGGAGCAGGTCTTCGACCTCATTGACGCTCTCTGCCCCGATGTGCTCCTCACTATGGGTGCCGGCGATATCGACCGCCTTGTCCCTGCAATTGAAAATCATTTAAAAGAAGAATAAAGCTCCACATGAAACGCCCCGTTCGCAACATATTGATTGCCGTGCTTTTGATAGCCGTCGTCATCACTTTCCACACAGTGAGACGCAACTCTACCATGAGGGGCTTGGAAACTATCATAATCGAAAACCAGAGTGATTGCCTCCTTTCGGTAGCCGACGTCGACAGCCTCATCCTGACGGCTTTCCCCTCGCTGACCAACGAGGACATTAAGAAGGTTCACTGCGGTGATGTCCAAAAAATGCTCTTGCAACACCCCTATGTCGAAGAGGCTTCAGTGGAAATGACCACAGGTGGTAAAATGAAAACCGAAATAACTCCCGCGGTCCCTGTAGTAAGACTCTTCTATCAAAACAACGAATTCTACATCTCGCACAGCGGCAAATGCCTGCCTCTGGCTGCCAATCACTATCGTCACATTATTGTTGGCAATGTCGATGCCAACGAGCCTCCGCTCCGCAACATCTCTGCTCTTAACCTCGCCGACACTTCCAACCACAAACAGCCTAAATCACTACTAAAAATCTGGAAGATGGCCTCTTTCTTACACGACAACAAGCAGTATGACGATGTCTTCGACCAAATATGTATCGACAACGCTGGCGATATTTGCCTGGTGCCTAAACTGGGCGACATGACTGTGGTGGTTGGCGACACCAACGACCTCGACAAAAAATTCGAGAATCTTTGGGCTTTCTTCGAACAAGGCATCAGCCAAACGGGTTGGGACACCTACAGCGTTATCAATCTCAAATACAGAGACCAAGTGGTTTGCACCAAACGTAACAGATAATAAATAATCAAAAATACTCAACATCATGAACAACCAGAAAAACATCGTCGTCGGACTCGACATTGGAACAACCAAAATCGCTTGTTTTATCGGTCAACGCGACGAAAACGGAAAAATCAAAATCATCGGCTTTGGCAAGACTGAATCGAGCGGTGTGGAGCGTGGCGTAGTTAAAAACATCAAGGATACGGCTTCCTCTATCACCAAAGCAGTGGAAACTGCCTCCGAACAAGCCGGTGTGACTGTACACGATGTCTATGTCGGCATCGCCGGTCAGCACATCAAGAGCATCCAAAACATGGGCTCTATCATCATCCCTCCCGAACACAAATATATCGAGCGCGAGGATATCGACCGCCTCATCGAAGAGCAACGCAACATTGCTCTCCCTCCTGGCGAAGACATCATCCACATCTTCCCTCAAAACTACATTGTCGACGGCGAGGAACTCAGCCCCGAAAGCAACCCTGTGGGTGTGGCTGGCAAACAGTTGAAGTCTAACTTCCACATCGTTACCGGCAACACCACCAACCTGCTCAACATCCACGACAGCGTCGAACGCGCTGGCCTCAACATCAAAGGTGTCGTTCTCGAACCCATAGCATCGGCTTTGGCTGTTCTCGACAACACCGACAAAGAAGCGGGAGTTGTGCTTGTCGACATTGGAGGTGGCACCACCGACATCGCTATCTTCCACGAGGGGGTGATTCGCCACACCACGGTACTTCCTTTGGCTGGCAACGCTATCACCAACGACATCAAAGAAGGCTGCAAAATTCTGCGCCCTCAGGCCGAAACTCTGAAAACTCGCTTTGGTTCTTGCCTCCCTCAGAATGTGAGCGAAAACGACATCATTACCATCCCCGGCCTCCGCACTCAGCCTCCGCGCGAAATCAGCATGCGCACTCTGGCTACCATCATCAAAGCTCGCACCGAGACTATCCTGGAACAGGTCGACTATGAAATCAAAAAATCTCACCTCGAAAAGCACATCTTCGCGGGTATCGTTCTCACTGGCGGCGGCGCTCAACTCAAGCACATCAAAGAGCTCACCGAGTTCATCACGGGCATCGACGCCCGCATCGGCCTCCCCGACGAGCATCTCGACAAAGACACCGACAAAGAAATCATCAACACTATGTATGCCACCGGCATCGGACTTGTGCTCTATGGCTTCAACGAAATTGACGACATGAGGCAATACGAACTCGAAAACGAGGATGCCCCCGACAATTCCGTCGACAACAACCCCAAATTCAACGACTCTACCGATTCATCGAATCCCGATGAGCTGAATGCCTTTGGCGGCAACGACATCTTCGCCGATATGCCTCAACCTTCATCAACTACCCAAAACGATGCGCCTGTTTTCCATGGCGCTGACGACATTGAGAACGACAAAACTGAAGATTTCGAGCCTAAGTCCGATCCCGATAAGGGCAAACGACGTTTCGGTCACCAAGTGTCTAAAGCTATCGAAAAATACTTCAACAAGGTTTTCAACGACGGCTCTATTCGCAACGAAGGTCGCGACGAAACTGAACTATAAAACATACACCTCTGGCCTATAGGCAAATACACTATCATTTTAACCTCTCTGCATTTTTACAGCAAAACCAAACTTCCTCCGGTTGATAACATTGTTAATAACAAACACCTAACAACCAATCGACAAAAAAAGTTTTTCTGTAATTTTACAAATCATATCATAATACATATATAGCATATAATTATTTTATAATCAACCATCTGAACAGAAATAAGTACAATGGAAGATAGCACAATTTCGATGAATATAGAGCCTAACGACCAGCAAGGCAATTCTTTTATGCCTAACTCAATGAACATGGAATTCGAGCCTCTCCACGAAGGCCCTGCCAAAATCAAAGTTATCGGCGTGGGCGGCGGCGGCGGCAACGCAGTCAACCACATGTATCGTCAAGGTATCCATGGCGTCGAATTCATCGTTTGCAACACCGACAAAAAAGCTCTCGACGCTAGCCCTGTCCCTAACAAGATTACTCTTGGTAAACTCGGCGCCGGAAATGTACCTGAGCATGCCCGCGAAATGGCTCTGAAACACAAAGATGAAATACGCGATGCCATCTCCAACGACACTCAGATGCTCTTCATCACCGCTGGTATGGGCGGCGGCACCGGCACCGGAGCAGCTCCTATCATCGCCGAAATCGCCAAAAGCATCGAACTCGACGACGATATGGTTAATCGCATCCTGGTCGTTGCCATTGTCACCGAACCTTTCTCTTTCGAAGGCTCTAAACGCAAAAAACAAGCCATCGAAGGTATCGAGGAACTCAGAAAACATGTCGACGCTATTCTCGTAATCAACAACGACAAACTGCGCAAACTAGGCAACCTCACCCTTAAAGAGGCCTTCACTCAAGCCGACGACGTGCTGCTCACCGCAGCCAAAGGCATCGCCGAAATAATCACCGTATCCGCCTACGTCAACATCGACTTCCGCGACGTCAACACCGTTATGGAAAAAAGCGGCACCGCTCTTATGGGCGCTGGCGAAGGTCGAGGCGAAAACCGCGCCCGTCAGGCCATCGAGGCCGCCACAACATCTGTGCTCCTCAACGACAACGATATCTCCGGCGCCAAAAATATCCTCCTCTATTTCTCTTGCTCTCCCGACCATCAAATCACTATGGACGAACTCGCCGAAGTCACCGACTACCTGACGGAACGCACCGGCGGCAACAGCGCTAATGTAATCTGGGGTATTGGCGACGACGAAAACCTCAACGACGAATTGCGCATCACTCTTATCGCCACAGGTTTCGAACCTCTCCCTGGCCCTCGATTCCACGAACTCCCCGACATCAACAACACCAAGGAAAAAGAGAACATCGAAACCGTCGAGGAACAACCTAAAGCCGAGGACATCCACGAAGCACCTGTCGACGAATTCGGCACTCACATTGTCCACAAAGCAACTCCCGTGGTTATCACCGCCGAACAAGTTCAACCTTCCAATGCCACCGAGCCTGCTGCTCCTGTCACCAAAACTCCTCTTTTCGACAATCCTGAGCCAATCAAAAAAGAAGAAAAGATCGACAATCCTTTCGACAGCATGCAAAGCCACGAAATCAACGGCAAACGCTACATCCCCCTCGAAGCAATCGACGAAAGCGCTATCGAGGATGTCGATGAGGAAAAAGTCGAAGACAAGCAGGAAATCAACGGCAACAGCCATCTCGATGAAATCAGGGTGATTTCTAGAGCCGCAACCATGCAGGCGGCTACTGCCAAAGTCTCCGAACCTGTCTTCCAAATCGAGGCAACCGAGGCTTTCGAAGCTCATCATGAAGAAAAGGTCATCACTATCCAAACTCCTGTCTTTGACGAACCCGCCAAGCCTATCGCCAAAACAACCCCCGTCGACTCCTATGTCACCGAACCCATCAATCGTCCTAACGTTGCCGAACAAGCCGAAAAAATGATGAAGGGCAATAGCATAGGCGAAGACGAAATGGCTAAACGCATGGAACGTATTCGTCGCATGAACGACCTGCTCCACAACGACCCCAATGGTCCTAACAAGATTGAGCAACTGACAACTGAGGACCTTACTGGCGAAGTTCTATACCACACCCCCAACTCGGCCGAAAGCGATGCCGCACGCACCCGTCTTTCCTCCGATGGCTTCGTATCTCAAGGCATGAATCTGTTCAACGACCTGCCCGATTGATACCCACTCTCCCGCAAAAATACATCTTTGAAAACACATACATGGAAAAACGCTCTGATTCGTCAGGGCGTTTTTATTTACTCCTCTCTAGTAAAATACCATTGTCATTTTTTAACGCTAGCATATAGCTGCAGAAAAAAATATATAGTCACAAAAAACTGCCGGTATGTAACTTTTTCCGGCCTTGACTTTCGTCACAGCCAGCGTGCTTTCTTGCTTCGTTCTTTCGCACGAGCGAAAGAATGATGACCCAGCAAAACCACAAACCCAGCAAAATCGCAAAACCGGCAAACCCAGCAAACCCAACAAAACCCTCACCCTCCCTTCGTTCCATTCCAAATCACCCCCCATGAACGCTTTAGCTTAACCCCTTATGCATTAATTATAATGTTGCCGACTTTATTACGCTAGCATATAGCTGCAAAAAAGCTGCTGGGACATCCTTTTTCCGGCCTTGACGTAAATTGCGTGAAGAAATTTCTGCAATAAAGGCGTTAAGAAACGTCAGTGAAGTCCTTCTTCAAAAGATTATAGACACCGACAGTCCCTCCAACTACCTTCTGGCCTTCAAATAAATCCGTTTCAGCGAACTTTGACGTTTTAGCCTTTAGGGCGGAAATTTTAGCAATTTCGTCACAGCCGGCGTGCTTTCTTGCTTCGTTCTTTCGCACGAGCGAAAGAATGATGACCCGGCAAACCCGCTAAACCAGCAACCGCTAAACCAGCAACCGCAAACCCGCCCCCCCAAAAAAAATATACTCCCTTCGTTCTATTCCAAATCACCCCCAATGACCGCTTTAACTTAACCCCTTATGCTTTAATTATAATGTTGCCGACTTTTTTACGCTAGCATATAGCTGCAAAAAAGCTGCTGGGACATCCTTTTCCCGGCCTTGACGTAAATTGCGTGAAGAAATTTATGCAATAAAGGCGTTAAGAAACGTCAGTGAAGTCCTTCTTCAAAAGATTATAAACACCCGACAGTCCCTCCAACCACCTTCTGGCCTTCAAAGAAAGCCGTTTCAGCGAACTTTGACGTTTTAGCCTTTAGGGCGGAAATTTTAGCAATTTCGTCACAGCCGGCGTGCTTTCTTGCTTCGTTCTTTCGCACGAGCGAAAGAATGATGACCCGGCAAACCAAGCAAAACCACAAACCCAGCAAAACCCTCACCCCTCTCTTCGTTCCATTCCAAATCACCCCCAATAACCGCTTTAGCTCAATCCCCATTACAAAATCACTGAAAATCACAAAAAATAATGTAAATTTGCAAATTCTTTTGCTATCATCGTTCTATTGTAACGACAACTATATCAATGAAAAAATTTCAAACAAACAAAAAAATATTTGGCACAATATGTGGCATCGGCGCCGCAATCTGCTACGGCACCAATCCCATCGGAGCACAACTATACAAAGACGGAATGGAACCTCCCAGCGTCCTTTTTTGGCGTTTCGGACTTGCTTGGGTCATAATTCTGCTCATAATGTTGGCACGCAAAGAGAGCCTTCGCATCAACCGAAAAGAATTTGGCGCCGTCAGCGCTTTGGGACTTCTTTTCCTGGCGTCATCTCTGACTCTTTACGAAAGCTTCAAACTTATGTCGGTTGGCGTTGCCTCCACCATTCTTTTCGTCTATCCCGTAATCACCGCCGCCATCATGACACTTATTTTCAAAGAACGGCTCACCCTGATGACCTCCCTATCCATCATCCTGTCCTTCATCGGCGTCATGATGCTCTACTGGACCCCTGGCGGCAGCACTCTCGACACCCTTGGGGTTATCCTGGTCTTGGTGTCAGCCATCACTTACGCCATTTACATTATTGTGATGAACCGCTCCAATTTGAAGATGTCATCCTTCAAAATCAACTTCTATGTGTTGATCTATTGCGCCTTGGGCAACCTCATCATTGCCATTATCGATGATGGATGTCTTCAAATCCCTCATTCCGCCACCAATTGGCTTTTGGTTGGCTGGTTGGCGGTAGTGCCGGCCATCCTTGCTCTTGTCATGATGGTTTACTCGGCCAAATACATTGGCTCCACACCCACTGCCATCATGGGCGCTCTGGAGCCTCTCACCGCCGTGCTTATAGGCATTTTCCTTTTCGGCGAAAGTTTCAACGCTCGTCTGGCCATCGGTATTGCGCTTATTTTTTGTGCCGTGATTATTATTGCGTTGCAAAGCAATAAAAAAAATAATAATTCGTTACAGAAAGAACAGCCTTAATATCGACGATAAACAATACAAACTCGTTGTCAAATAATATCTATAGCAATAAAAAAATAAGTTCTAACGTCTATTTTGATCTCCCAATGACTATTAGCGAATAATATTCTTCAAACGTCATCATAATAAAGAACTCAAACACCAAATTCTGAGATAATACATTATATGTCACACATAACTCTGCTGCTCATCTTCCTTCTTGGAGCCATGGCCATATCTTTCTTGTGCTCGATTCTGGAGTCGGTCCTTATGTCCACCCCTCTGTCCTATATTTCCATGCGCGAAGATGCAGGATACAAGCAGGCCTCTCGCTTCAAAGCATACAAAACCGACAACGGCAAACCCATCGCCGCCATATTGTCACTTAATACCATCGCCAACACCATAGGCGCCGCAGGCGTCGGTGCTCAAGCCACTCAAGCTTTTGGCAGCCAATGGTTTGGACTGGTGTCGGCTTTAACAACCATTCTCATCCTGGTCTTCTCGGAAATAATCCCCAAAACCATCGGCACCACCTATTGGAAGAAACTTATGGGCTTCACCACTGGCACCATAAGGTTCCTCATTGTCATCATGTATCCTCTTGTCCTCTTGATAGGACTGCTCACCAAACTCTTCGCTGGCAAGGACGACGAAACCTCCGTTAGCCGCGAGGAGGTCGCCGCTATGGCCGACGTGGGCGAGGATGAGGGCGTACTTGACGAAGACGAGAACAAAATCATTCAAAACGTCATCAAACTTGACGACGTCAAGGCCTACGACGTTATGACTCCACGCGCTGTCGCCGCTGTCGCCCCTGAGTCCATGACTCTCCGCCAATTCTACGAGGAGGAGGAGTGCAGCCACTTCAGCCGCATCCCTGTCTATGCCGACGACCCTGAGTTCATCACTGGATACATCCTGCGCAGCGACGCCCTCGAGGACCTCGCCGAAGACCATTTCGACAAAACTCTCAAAGAAATAAAACGCGACATCCCTCTCTTCAACGAGGAACAGTCTATTAGCGACATCTGGGAGTCGCTCCTCAAACAAAAAGTGCAAATCGCCATCATCATCGACGAATATGGTGGTTTCCAAGGCATTCTCACTCTCGAAGACATCATCGAAACCATCTTTGGCCTCGAAATTATTGACGAGAACGACGAGGTTACCGACATGCAGCAGTACGCTCGCGAACGTTGGCAGCAACGTCAAAAGAGATTCCAAAAGGTTCACGTAGAAAAAAGCGAGAAATGAATATAGCAGCATTGGTTTCGGGTGGCGTCGACAGCTCGGTGGTTGTCCATTTGCTCAAAGAGCAAGGCTACGACCCTGCCATTTTCTACATCCGCATAGGCATGGAGGCCGAGGACGGCTATATCGACTGCCCCGCCGAAGAGGATATCGAAATAACTAGCTATATAGCAAAAAAATACGGCTGCCACTTCGAGGAAATTAACCTCCACAAAGAGTACTGGGACAACGTGGTGAGCTACACCATCGACTCGGTCCGCAAGGGGCTTACCCCTAATCCTGACGTAATGTGCAACAAGCTGATCAAATTCGGCGCCTTCGAAGAAAAATGTGGCAAGGATTTCGATCGTATTGCCACCGGCCACTACGCCACCTCCGTAATCCTCAACTCTACAACATTCCTCGCCACCGCCCAAGACCCTCTCAAAGACCAAACCGACTTCCTCACTCAACTCACTTACCCTCAGATAGCAAAGGCCATGTTCCCTATTGGCCATCTAATGAAAAGCGAAGTCCGTCAAATCGCCCACCAGGCCAAGCTCCCCTCTGCCGAACGCAAAGACAGTCAGGGCATCTGCTTCCTTGGCAAAATCAACTACAACGACTTCCTGCGCCGCTATCTGGGCGAAAAGGAAGGCAAAATTGTCGAGCTCGAAACAGGCAAAGTATTGGGCTCCCACAAAGGCTATTGGTTCCACACCATTGGACAGCGCAAAGGCCTCTTCCTCAGCGGCGGACCTTGGTTTGTGGTCAAAAAGGACATCGAGAACAATGTCCTCTATGTTTCTCAGGGCTACACCCCCGAGGCTCAATATGGCAAAGAAATCGACTTGATTGGTTTCCATTACCTCTCTGCCGATATCTGGGGCGACTTCGACAGCGTCGATGTGAAATTCAAAATCCGACACACCCCCGACTTCGCCAATGGCAAACTCTCTCGCAAAGAGGACCCTGTCTATGGCACCATCTACCACATCTCTAGCCAAACCAAGATTCAGGGCATTGCCGCCGGTCAATATGCCACCATCTACGATGCCGACGCCCACCTTGTCGTCGCCTCTGGCATGATAGGCTGAAAAAAGCTTTTAGCATCGTTTTACGTTGCCAAATAATCGTCCATTCCGCTCGCCATAGCGCCGTCTATTTCGCATCTTTTCCACCCTTTTATGTATTGTTACGGCACGTTTTCGGCTCTTTTGAGCCATTTTCCGCACCCATTATGATCCTTTTCTGCCCCTTTTCAGCAATACAATTGTGCTTCTAGTTGTAATTATCATAGAGGAGAAATACGACGAAGCTACGACGCAAAGCTAGCGCCAGCTAGCGTCCACAAGCAACCCATTCGAACAATCCGTGATCAAAAAAATGTCAACCAAAATCAGTAAAAGACACTCTACTCCTCAACACGCTGCAGCGTTACATCGAGCGTCTTGGTCGCGGCTCCCTCATACCAATGGCCATCGCCACCAGTGAGCTCCGATCTTGTGAACGACACACCGACAGTATCATTTTCAAACAACCCGTTCTCGCTGCCGTCAATGTCAGCAAAATAGACATCAAACCTACTGACATCGCCCGGTATACTATTCGCCCTTACGCTATAATATCCATTGGCATCCGTCGTGTCGCAGTAATAGTCCATCTCCACCTTAATCCCACGTATGGCATTGCCGTCGGCGTCTGTAACCTTGCCTTTGACGTTGAAATCCGCCATCGGACATCCGTATTCCTCCGTCATCTGGTCGCATGAGACATTGACACCCAATACTCCCGCCAACGATATCAGCAACCAATTCTTTAGCTTTAGATACTTTATTTTCATAAACACAAAGTTCTCTTCGGTCACAAAAATGTAACGCTCACAAACCTCTAAGCCACCCTCTCCTAATGGTCAATTCATCCCACCGACGCCTTCAGTTTCTCAGCGTTCTCGGCAAGCTGCAGGGCTTCAATACAATCCTCAATGTCCCCATCCATAAATGCCGGCAGGTTATGCATCGACCAACCAATGCGGTGGTCGGTAACACGACTCTGAGGATAGTTGTAGGTACGCACTTTCTCCGAGCGGTCTCCTGTGGCCACCATGGTTTTGCGCTTCGACGACAGCTCCTCCATATACTTGTTATACTCTCGCTCATAAAGTCGCGTACGCAAAATGCTTATAGCCTTCTCCTTGTTCTTTATCTGGCTCTTCTGATCCTGCATCGACACCACGATACCAGTCGGGATATGTGTCAATCGCACCGCCGAATATGTTGTGTTGACGCACTGGCCGCCAGGACCACTGGCACAAAATGTGTCTATACGCACATCGTTCATGTTCAACTCAACATCAAATTCCTCCGCCTCGGGCAACACAACAACGCCTGCCGCTGAGGTGTGGATGCGACCCTGGGTCTCTGTCGCCGGCACTCGCTGCACTCGATGCACTCCGCTCTCATATTTCAACAAGCCATATACGCCCTCGCCTGTAACCGTGAACGTGATATCCTTATATCCTCCCGAGGTCCCCTCATTGAAATCCGTAACCTCTACCTTCCAATGCTTCTTTTCACAAAATCGTGTATACATCCTAAACAGGTCCCCGGCAAATATACATGCCTCGTCTCCTCCCGTGCCTCCTCTAATCTCTACCACAGCATTCTTCGAGTCTGTGGGATCCGCGGGAATAAGCAGCAATCTGATTTCATTCTCCATCGGCTCGCGACGCTCCTGACATGCCGTAAGCTCGTCTTTAGCCATCTCGCGCAACTCCGGATCTTTCTCCGTCTCAAGCAACTCCTTGCACTCGGCTATACTGTCAAGCAATTCCTTATACTCATGATATGCTTTTACCACAGGCTGCAAATCCTTATAGTCTTTGCTCAACTTCACATATCGTTTCATATCCGCCGTAATCGCGGGGTCATTCATCTGTTCCTCTATCTCCTGATAGCGGGAATATATAGCTTCAAGTTTATCTAACATACTATCTACAAAAAAATTATATGGAGAATCATTATCTCAATTATTTTGCAAAATTACTAAAAAATATTTGATTATATGCTATCTTTAGCTCCACAATGCTCAAAAAACCATATAATAAATCAATTATTTATAAAAACATTTGCACACGTCGATTTTTATGTATAATTTTGCAAAATTGAATCTTAATCTTTAATTAAATAAACAACGACATGTCTAAATTACTTTTGCTGGGCGATGAAGCCATAGCCCAAGCCTTTATAGATGCTGGCGGTAGCGCCATCAACAGCTACCCGGGAACTCCCTCCACACAGATTACCGAATACGTAATCAAATCAAAAGAAGCCAAAGAAAAAGGCATAGTAGCCAACTGGTGCGCAAACGAAAAAACCGCCCTCGAGGCCTCCATCGGTGTCGCTTACGCCGGCAAACGTGCCATGACATGCATGAAGCATGTGGGTCTCAATGTTTGCGGCGACCCCTTCATGAACGCTGCCATCATCGGAACTAAAGGTGTTATCATAGTCGTTGCCGACGACCCCTCCATGTTCTCCAGCCAGGACGAACAGGACAGCCGCTACTACGGCCACTGGGCCATGATCCCCATGCTCGAACCCAGCAACCAGCAGGAAGCCTACGATATGGTCTTCTTTGGCTACGAACTCAGCGAAAAACTGGGCACCCCCATCCTCTACCGCATCCCTACCCGTTTGGCTCACAGCCGCGCCGGCGTTGAGCGCAAACCCGCTCTCCCTCAGAACCCTCTCACCAGCCCCTCCGACCCTAAGAGCTTCGTTCTGCTCCCCGTCAACGCTAAACGACTCTACCGCGACCTTATCGACAAACAGCCTGCCTTCACCAAAAGCAGCGAGGAAAGCGGTTTCAACCAATACTTCGAAGGCTCCGACAAAAGCCGCGGCATCATCACCACTGGCATCGCCTTCAACTACCTCCAAGAGAATTTCCCCGGCGGCAAGTGCCCCTATCCTGTCGTCAAAATCACTCAGTACCCCTTGCCCTTCAACATGCTCAACAAACTCTATGACGAGGTCGACGAAATCCTCGTACTCGAAGATGGCCAGCCCTTCGTCGAAGAGCACATCAAGGGTTTCCTTGGCAAAGGCAAACCGGTCCACGGCCGTATCGACGAAACCATCCGCCGCGATGGTGAACTCAACGCCGAAAAAGTCGCCAAGGCTCTCGGCATGAATATCGCCAACGGCCCCGCTGTCCCCGAGGTGGTCACCAACCGTCCTCCAGCTCTCTGCGTGGGTTGCCCCCACATCGACAGTTATGAGGCTGTCGTCGAGGTTATGAAAAAATACCCCAACGGCCGCGTCTTCGGCGACATAGGATGCTACACCCTAGGCTTCAACATGGGCGCCATCAACACAACCGTCTGCATGGGCGCTTCCGTTACTATGGCCAAGGGCGCCTCTGAAATGGGCATCTTCCCCGCCATCGGCGTCATCGGCGACGGCACTTTCGGCCACAGCGGCATGACTGGTCTCCTCGACTGCGTCAACGAAAAAGCCAACGTCATCATCATGATTCTTGACAACGACATCACCGCTATGACCGGCGGTCAGCCTTCTAGCGCCAACCAAAAACTCTTCAACATCTGCAAGGGCCTCGGCGTCGACCCCGACCACATCCGCACCATCGTCCCCCTCAAGAAAAACCACGACGAGTTCGTCAAGATTCTCGAAGAGGAAATCGCCTACAACGGCGTCAGCGTCATCATTCCTCAGCGTGTTTGCATCGTTGAGAACAAAAAACGCATTGCAGCTAAATAAATGTCACAACAGTACGACTCTTAACTCTTGTCGCACAATTAAATAAAGAATCATCCAATGAAAAAAGATATAATCCTTTGCGGCGTAGGCGGTGACGGTATCGTCTCCGTAGCCAAGATAATAAGCGACGCTGCCCTCAACCTGGGCATGAACGTCAAACAAAGTGAAATCCACGGTATGTCTCAGCGCGGCGGCTCGGTGTTCAGCCATCTCCGCATCAGCAGCGAACCCATCTTCGCCGATGTCATCCCCGAAGGCAAAGCCGACATCATCCTCAGCTCGGAACCTATGGAAGCTCTCCGCTACCTCCCCTTCCTCGCTGCCGACGGCGTCGTCATCACCAACAGCGACCCCTTTATCAATATCTCCAACTATCCCGACATTGAGAAGGTGAACGCCGAATTGGCCAAACTGCCCAAATGCGTTAGATTCAATGCCAACGCCATCGCCAAAGAGCTCAACGCTCGTGGCAACATGGTGCTCCTTGGCGCTGCAGCACCCTACCTCGAAATCGCTTTCGAGGAACTCGAAAAAGCTATTAAGGCTATCTTCGGCCGCAAGGGCGATGCCGTTGTCGAAACCAACATTAAGGCTATCCGCGCCGGCCGCGACGCAAAATAATCTTTTGCATCTTAAGCCATCTAATAAAAAGAGGGAAGTTCACATCTGACTTCCCTCTTTTTTTGCTATCACACTTCGCCGACGACCCCTGAAATCATTGTATATCGTCGCATTAAAACCTCTCTCCGTCAGCAGCCGCGCCATCGCCTCCCCCAGCTTTTCGTTTATCTCTAGCACCATAAGCCCATCCGCCGACAAATGTGTCTCTGCTATTTTGGCTATGGCTCGATAAAAAAGCAATGGATCGCTGTCTGACACAAATAGCGCGCGCTCTGGCTCCCAATCCAACACATTGCGACTCATCTCTCTTCTTTCACTTTCCTTTACATAAGGCGGATTACTGATGATAAGGTCGTATAACTCAAAATCTCTGTATTCTCTCTCTTCCAAGAGGTCCTTCTGCACAAATCTAACCTCTACATTATTACTGTCTGCATTTTGCCGCGCTTTCGCCAATGCTTCCGACGATACATCTACTGCTGTCACTTCTGCCTCTCTCCAATGTTTCGCTACGGCTATGGCTATACAACCGCTGCCTGTGCACAGGTCTAGCACTCTTCGTGGCGGCCTTTCCGACAGCTTATCGAATACGCTCATGACTATCTCCTCTGTTTCTGGTCGTGGTATCAGCGTCGTTTTGTCAACACCTATGCGACAGCCACAAAAGTCTACATATCCCACAATATGCTGTATTGGCCTATAACGTTTCAAATCTTCTGCCGCCCAATAAAAGCGTAGCAAATCCGACTGATTGACGGTAGTGTCTCTATTAATAAGCAATTCGGCATGGCTCCAACCCATAATATCCTCAAAGAGCATACGAACGAACATCTTTATCTCTCCCTCTGGATATATGCCGGCGAGATTATCAACGTAATATTTTTCTATATCCCTAACTCTGTTCGATGTTATGGGCATTGATGTTGTGTTATGTATCTCGTTCATTTCCTTCCAAAATCGGCTGGTATCTCTCCCCAATGGTCGGTGTCCCATTTGCGTATCTCTGTGCTATACCTGTTATTGTGCAGCCAAGCCTCTGCTCGGTGTATAATATCGTAAAGCTTTTCCGTATCGGGTGTGAGCGGCAACTTGGTTCGGCATTGTTTTGCTCTCACCCAATTGATAGCATTTACTGAGTCGGAATACAGAATCTGGCTCATTTTATTTTTCTTCAAATAAGCCAACCCATGCACTATGGCAAGAAATTCTCCAATGTTGTTGGTCCCCACGGGTGCCTTAAAGTGGAACAACTGTGTGCGACTGGCCACATACACTCCTTGATATTCCATCACTCCTGGATTGCCGCTACAAGCTGCGTCGACGGCTATGGCGTCGAGCTCGGGTTTTGGCCCGGCAACATCTGGTCGTATCGCCGTCATTCCCTGGTCGTCAATAGTGAGCATCGACTCTCCCTTGGTCTGTCTCTCTACAACCGAAGCCGCCAGCTCTGGACCTATACGGAACGCTTGCTCGGCTAGTGTGCGACTCTCATAGGATTTGTATTTCGCCCCTGCCACTCCCTTTATCTGTTTCTCACACTCTGCCCAACTGTCGTATATCCCCGGAGCATTTCCCTGCCACACAACATAGTATTTATTCTTTTTTGCCATCAGATATTCTTATTGATGAGATTAACTAGCTATTTTACTACGCCAATTCTTTACATTCAGGATAGGAATTACACTGACTTCAGGTGTTTCGCAAATGATTATCTCTCTTCCACCCTCATTTTATAAACAATTATTAGCGTGCAAAATTACAATATTTCAACGAGGTGACAAAATATATTTTGTAGAATGCAAAAATATACGTACTTTTGCATTCGATTTCAGAAGAAATCATAGAAGCGTTATGCGCATTCTGTGTAAAGGAACCTGAGAAACTCCATAGTAAAGCAGAATTTGTGTAATTGCTTTCGCTGTTTTAGCGTGGGCTAATTGCATCTTCTCTTTACAAGGTAATTCTCAGGACCTCTTTACAGGAAGCAGCATACGGCACCACGCTTCTTGGTTATTTAATCATATAATCGTCGAGGTGCGGAAGAAAAAAAAACTGAGAGGCCAACAGTAAACGGCCGATTATTATGAACGACTATATACAAGAGTTCCTTGAGAAAAACAAAGCTGAAAAAAAAGAGGAACAACTAAAAAACATTCAGAAACTCGCGAACAAACTTCAAATTGGCTCAAAAGAATATCCTGAAAGCTCTAATTACAGTAGAATCGATTTCCCACTTTGGGATCAAGACAAGAAAAAACACTATCGATACAATATTGGAGAAATCTCCGACGAAGAGTATGTTTTATTGAAGGACAGCATTAATGATAGCGTAAAAGAAACATCTGCAAATATTGATGAACCAGCAAAAAGTATATGGTACATATTTGCTGTTATAATGGCCATACTTGGAGGTGTTGCGGTTTTAATTACTCTAATTGCAACCATTTCGGAAGAGCTGGAATGGGCTTCTTTTTTTATAGTCCTTGGTAGTTACTTATTATTCCTTAGTTTTTTGGCTATTGTAATACTACTTGCTGACATTAAACAAGGCATCGACAAATTATTAGCACTAAAGAACTAAGGCCCTACTAACTGATATTGCTGTTATAACAAAAAAAAAGCGCGCTCAGAAGTGAGTGCGCTTTCTGTATCATAGAATGATTTCTTTCGCTAGTGCGTTATGCGCCAAGCTCAAGACGTTTGAAACCGGTGCATTTCAGCTCTTTGTCGGTACGGGCGATGAAATCTTTCACGCTGACCTTGCTCTCCATGATATACTCCTGATTCATCAGGGTGCTTTCCTGGAAGAACTTGTTGAGACGTCCTTTAGCAATACCCTCTACTTTTGCTTCGGGAAGCGATGCGAGAGCCTCGTTAGCAACTCTCTCTTTGATTTCGCGTGCTGTGTTGGCCTGTTCCTCGGTAATCCAGCCCTTAGCCATATTGGAGTTGATGTGGTCATCGCTGTCAACATGAGCGGGGTTGATACCAGCTTTCTTCAGAGCAGCCTCGACGGCTTTCTGAGCCAGCTCCTCTTTGGTCTTCTCGCGGTACACATTGAGCTCGCTGTCGATAACACTCTGCGGCACGCTCTGCTCGTCAAGAGCCACGGGACGCATAGCGACAACCTGCATAGCTACATTGTGTCCAACCTCATCATAACCAGCCTTGTTCATTCCAACAACAGATGCCATACGGTTGCCCGGGTGGATATATGCATATACGGCCTCTGCCTCGAGAGCCTCGAAGTGAGCAAGCTCTATCTTCTCGCCAATCTTGGCAATCTGGTCGGTAATGCAATCGCTCACTTTGCGACCACCAAGGTCCATATTGAGGACATCGTCTTTGGTCATGAGGTGAGCAGCCATGGCGGCGTCGAGAATAGATGTGGTGAAAGCCACAAAGTCGGCGTTGGTAGCAACGAAGTCGGTCTCGCAGCTAAGCATGATGACAGTACCATACTTGCCTGTGCTCTTTGCCAGGACGCAACCCTCGTTAGCATCGCGGTCAGCGCGCTTGGCGGCCATTTTCTGGCCCTTCTGACGAAGCAGCTCTATAGCTTTCTGTACATCGCCGTCGCATTCTACGAGAGCCTTCTTGCAGTCCATCATACCTACGCCAGTCAATTGACGCAGTTCATTAACTTGTTTTGCTGTGATATTTGCCATGATAAGTCTAAGCTAAAAATTACTGATTGTTGGTAGGTGTGCTTTTTCTTCTTGGACGACGGGGACGATTCTCCTCCTGTGCGTCGTTCTTGCTATCATCCTCTGCAACCTCGATGTTATCCTCTACAGCTTCTTCCTCGACATTGTTGTTCTCTTTGTCGAGCATGCGCTCGTTGAGACCTTCCTGAATAGCCTCAACCATATATTTCAGGATAGCGGCAATCGACTTCGAAGCATCATCGTTGGCAGGAATCGGGAAGTCGATAAGGTCGGGATTGGTGTTGGTGTCTACCAATGCAAAAGTGGGGATGTTCAAACGACGAGCCTCTGCCACAGCAATGTGCTCCTTGTTGATATCGATAACGAAAAGGGCGCTGGGAAGACGGGTGAGGTCTGCTATGCTACCAAGGTTCTTGTCAAGCTTGGCACGCTCGCGCTGAACCTGAAGGCGTTCGCGTTTGGAGATATTGTTGAAATCCTTGTCGTGCATCATCTGGTCAAGAGCGTTCATCTTCTTCACGGCCTTGCGGATGGTGGTGAAGTTGGTAAGCATTCCACCAGGCCAACGCTCGGTGACAAAAGGCATATCTACGGTCTTTACCATTTCGGCTACGACGTCTTTTGCCTGTTTCTTGGTGGCCACGAAAAGAACCTTCTTGCCTGAACGGGCAATCTGTTTCAATGCGTTGGCAGCTTCTTCTGCCTTGGCAATGGTCTTCTGAAGGTCGATAACGTGAATACCGTTGTGCTCCTTGAAGATATAGGGAGCCATTTTGGGATTCCATTTTCTTTTGAGGTGGCCAAAGTGGCAACCAGCATCGAGGAGTTCCTCAAATTTCAATTCTGTCATTGTTTACTTTCCTTATTTTTTAATTTTCGCCAACCATAGGGCAGTCCTTTAGGCCGCGTTTTTCGGCTTTATCATGCAGCGCGAACTGGCAACGCGACGGAGCATCCCAATGGTTTGGATACTAAACTTGTTTTCTCTTTTCGCAGCAGATGACTAACGTTTGCTGAACTGGAAGCGCTTACGTGCCTTGGGCTGACCGGGTTTCTTACGCTCAACCATACGTGGGTCACGCATAAGCAGGCTTTTTGCTTTCAGTGCGGGACGATCCTCTGCGTTGTTCTCGCAAAGTGCGCGGGCAATAGCCATACGGAGCGCCTCTGCCTGTCCGGTGATTCCACCACCGTCAAGATTGGCTTTTACATCCCATTTACCTTCAGCGTCAACAATCTGGAATGCCTGATTGACGATGAACTGTAGCGGACCTGTGGGAAAATATTCTTTATAATCTCTGTTGTTGACGGTGATCTTACCGCTACCTGCCTTCATATAGACACGTGCAACAGCGGTTTTTCTTCTACCTATTGTGTTGATTACTTGCTCCATTGTTATTATCTTATATCGTTAATGTTGATAACTTTAGGATTCTGACCCTGGTGCGGATGCTCGCTTCCTGCATAGATATAGAGGTTGCGATAGAGAGCAGCTCCAAGTCTGGTCTTGGGAAGCATACCGCGAATGGCGTGCTCAAGTACGCGCTCGGGATGGGTGGCAAGCACCTTTGCCGGAGTGGTCTCTCTCTGGCCGCCGGGGTAGCCTGTGTAACGCTGATAAATCTTGTCAGTCATTTTCTTACCCGTGAAAACAACTTTCTCAGCATTGATAATGATAACATTGTCGCCGCAGTCAACGTGCGGAGTGAAGCAAGGCTTTGTTTTGCCTCTAAGGATGTTGGCAACACGTGTAGCCAAACGTCCAACGGTTTGATTTTCTGCATCGACAAGAACCCACTCTTTCTTTACGGTGTTCTTGTTGGCCGAAATGGTCTTGTAACTTAATGTACTCATTTTAATTTTACGATGATGTTCATTTTTTATTTGCCGGCACCAATAAAATTTTGATGCCCGATTCCTTTTTTCTCTTGAATTCAAGGCTTATATTCAGGCTGACGGAAAACCTTCACATACTCCCATCCTTCTGATTTGGAGAATATTGAACGGGTAATCATCTTCTCCGAAACCATTTTAAGAGGGTGCAAAATTACGTACATTTTTGAAACTGACCAAATTTATTTGTTCATTTCTTTCAAAAAATGTTGATAATTTTTCTTGTCGCAACAAATAAAACCTCTCTTTTTTGTGCCTACTGTAGTGGCGATAACAAATAGTTCGCCTCCTTCCTTCAACCCCAATTGGCGTTGCAGCTCTTCGGCTCTTTTCGGATAATTCCTTGCTATCACATGTGCTTTGCCATCAGGAATTACAGTGGCAACAGCCTTTTTACTTAGTTGAATCTCACAAATCACGCAGAATATGCGACCCTTCCAGCCATACAAATCGTCACTGGTGTAAAGGTGTGTGCTGCGAGCCAGCTTCTGAACTCCCCATTGCTCACTCAGCAGTTTGTATGGACCTCCTTTCATCAACGATGCGTCAGGCTCATAGATGTAGCGTCCCACGCTCTTGCAATATACACACTCTGCCTGTGCTTCTTGGGTGCGCGTAAAAGGCTCGTCATTGTACATCCTATCGCCGGGATTTATGTTTGCACAGTGTATTCGGGCTTCTTCGCTAGTATGGCCGCAAACGAAAACCAACTCCTTGCATTCGTTTTTGACGGCCACAACATATACGTCGCTGACGTTGCCTAGCTGCTCTATTCCTTTGTCAATATCCATCATAGGCGACGCCTTAATCATCAAATGGTCGCAAAAGTCTGCCAACAGCTCTCTGTGCTCCAAAACATTGGGCGTGCAGTCTTCAAAGGCTGCCACTTTCTTGCCACGCGTGTCTCTTCGCGCGGGATCAATATATATTATATCGTATTTCTGTCCACCTTGGCGTAGCCATTCTATTCCGTCGCCGCAATGCACCTTGATATTGGAGAAACCAAGAGCATTTGCATTATGCTCCATCAGCTGGCACAGATCCGCATTGCATTCCACATAGTCAACTTTGGCACCCGACATCTTTGCAAAGGCAATGCTGTCTATACCCATTCCGCCAGTCAAGTCGGCAATTCTCAACTCGCATTGTCTCTTACCGAATAATCTCTCAACAATGTCTGTCTTGTAGGCGGATGCCTCTTCCGACGAACTCTGCTCTCTGTTAAGGCGCGGCGGATACATAAAATACTGACAGCTTGCAAGCGTCGGCCATTTAGCCAACGCTTGCCTCTGTCCTTCTATCTGCTGCGCCACCATGGCCATATCCACATCGGGATAATTCTTTTGTTGCAGCAGCAGTTTCAAGGGATCTTCTTCCCTATGTTCGCGGACGAATTCTATAAGCTTTTCAAAATCCAAAAGCTACTATCGTCTATGTTTACATTTATCAATAAACTCCCTGCTCATGCAGTTTCCTCAAGCGTTCCACTACCATGGGGCGGTCCTCTTTGTAGGTGACTCCAAACCACTGTGCCGTTGTTTTAAGCACGCGCATGGTTGCATATCCGCTGGCAAGGAATGTGTTGACGGCAAAGGGAATGTAGTACTCCGATTTCATTTCGGTGCCTCGCTCTTTGAGGAATTCCACAAACAACTTTTCGCTTTCTGCGAAATAATCTGGTGTGAAACCGAAGAGATTCATCGAAACTGTGGCATCCGCTGGCAATGGGTGCATGGAGCCGTCATCGTCCTTATACTCAATACCGTTTGCTGTTCGGCCAATGCTTGTACGCTCTGTCATGCCCTCCAAAAATCCGTTATTGTCAACATTACATACTCCACGGCTGACGGTACCGTTCTCCGAAAGCGTGTTTTCAAGACGGTAACCCACCATACAATAGTCGCCCTTCTTGCCTTCAACGGTGCGCAAATACTCACCCATTACTGCAAAAGCGTCGCGTCCATAGAAGTCGTCGGCATTGATTACTGCGAAAGGCTCATGGATAACATCCTTGGCCATAAGTATTGCATGGTTGGTTCCCCATGGTTTCTCGCGACCTTCAGGTACTTTGAAACCCTGCGGCAATTTGTCGAGCTCTTGGAACACATACTCGACAGCTATCTTGTTGCCAAAGTGTTCTGCGTTAATTCTTGCCTTGAACTCTTGCTCAAAGCTGTGACGGATAACAAAAACGACTTTGCCAAATCCGGCACGGATAGCGTCGTTGATAGAATAATCCATGATGATTTCGCCGTTGGGGCCAACGCCGTCCATCTGTTTAAGTCCGCCATAACGGCTGCCCATACCGGCGGCAAGTACTAATAATGTTGGTTTCATTATAATAGGTTTAAAAATATAATCTTTTATATAATTATCTTTCTTATCTCTCAATCAATATCAAACACCTACAAAACTATAGCATACTAACAATCACACGCTTATAACATCATCTTTTCTTTTTAAAAAAATCCTTCATCAGCTGTGCGCACTCTTGTTCCAAAACTCCGCCAAGCACCTTAGTGCGAGGATGTAGCATGGCGGTGCCTATCAACGAGAACCCCTTTTTGGGATCTGCGGCGCCATACACAATACGACCCACCTGTTCCCATCCGGCAGCTCCGGCGCACATGGGACAAGGCTCTACGGTAACGTATAGTGTACAATCGGGAAGATATTTGGTGCCCAATGTGTTGGCCGCAGCTGTGAATGCTATCATTTCGGCATGGGCAGTAACATCGCGCAACCTTTCTGTCTGGTTGTGAGCCCTTGCCACCACCAAGCCGCCACAAACAACGACAGCGCCTATTGGCACCTCGTCCTCGCCGTATGCGGCTTCGGCCTCTCGCAGCGCCTGTCGCATGAAGAACTCATCATCCTCTAGCGATGGCTTTTTGTCGTTGCTCATTATTTTTCCCATGGGTCGTCTTTGCTAAAAATGTCGCTGTCTACAGGTATATATTTGTATGTTGTATAGTGCATTACCACACTCTCTCCCACTCGATAGCTTTCTATATTTGGCAGAAGCGATTTGTCAAAGGGCATATATTCATGATATCCATGAAAATCAGCGTGGTCGTATGTCTTGTTGTTGGTGTAACTGGAATATTTTGATGTTACCTCCGAAAGGAAAAGCATCCCTGTTTTACGTTCAAAATAGTAAATGGTGTTATACACATAAGGGGTCTCCACCATAATACGAATGGCCGGAAATCCGTTGAACAATGTGTCGCCCATATAGCTTAGCTCGGCTCCATCGGCTTTCCAATTGTACAGGCGTCCGCGAAAATCATATCCTGGGGTGCGCTCATAGTATAGTTCTCTGGTGACATTCATCCAGTCAATATCTATCGTCTCCGGATCATACATACGGTATATGCCGCGACCATCGGTGTAGGAGCCATGCACCAATGTGTCGTGGTAACGCAGTTCCATCCTAAAACGGTTGGGGGCTTGGTAGCAGCGTATCATAACCATCGTGTCGCCGGGCAAATCTGTATTGGTCATCGTAGTTTCCATATACAATATACTGTCGCCTCGTAGCGCGCCGATATTCAACAAACCCAAATACCTCTCCACAACCTTCTCGGCAAACTCGGCATTCGAGATCTTCTGCGCCGTCGCAACTCCGCCAGTCAGCAGTAAAAGTATAATCACAAAAACAAGTTTTTTCATATCGTTATAGTTTTTTGCATCGCGATGGAACTGAATAGGGGAATCCCTGTGGCATACCAAACGAATACTTGTCAATCATAAGTGTCGTGGACACATTGAGTTTCGGGCTCGTCAATCGGACACCTATGGCCGACGGCATCGATCCCACGTTAGCACCTGTGCGAGTAGTGTATTCACAACGAATATTTTGCCTGCCGCCCTTATCGGCAAGTTCCGATGATACTATTTTGCTTGTGGCGGCGTTTTTCACAACCGATATGCGTCGCTGAGGATACTTGGGTTGGCTGAAATTGACCGTTACATTCTCCCCCTCTTTTTTTATCTTGCCGTCCGACACACAACCCTCGGGCAAATCGCCCAGCAGCAACGCCTGCAGGGTCGCAAAATCAACATCTATACCCCATCTACGCGCTATCTCGTCATATCCGCCATCAAAATACACACCCGGTATACGGACAAATCCTTTCACTCTCGTCGGGGTGGCAACTATTCGCCCCATTTCAACAAATTTGTTGACACTTATCCATATTATGCTGTCCCGCATCATTCTTATCTGCCCCGTAACTGCTATCCCTTCCACCGTGCATCCATAATTCGCTGTCATGCTTGCACATTGCGAGTTGTCCACCTCGTCAAGACGGGGTTCTGGCTTGGGTGGCTCCGGACGCTCAGCGACTCCTCTGTTGTCTACATCCGGTTGCTCAGGACTTTTCAGATGCCTGCTTGCCCGGCACGAGGTCATCGTCACCAAAACGGCCGTCAAAGCTATGATATAGATATTCTTAAACTTGGGCATATCCTATTATTTATTATCATTCATATTGTTTAACGGCTTCCCAATGTTCCTTGACCTCTTCGCTCGTCTCCGAGCGACTCATAGCGCGCTTGATATATTGAGCCGCTTCCTTATTCCTTCCCATCTTATACAAAATCCATCCATAAGTGTCAAGATAATAGGCATTATCCGGCTCTTTCTGCAAGGTGCGCTTCGACATCTTCTCGGCCCTCTCCAGCTCTTTGTTGTCCACAGCCAGACGATAGGCATAACTGTTCATCGTGTTTACGTCATCGGGATTAATCGCCAGCAACTTCTCATAATACTCATAGCAAAGCGGGTTGTCAAGTTGGTTATAGCACATGGCCATAAGTTCGTATGTCTCCACTTTGAGATAATCCTTTTCAAAACCCAGCTTCTCACACTTTTGTGCCATTTCGACAGCGTCACCATAACGTTTCTGCTCATATAGAGCTACCGCCTGAACATAATATGGCAGTTGATGAAGGGGAAACAGCGCCGAAGCTCGGCTGCCATGCGAGGCAAGGATACTGTTGTCGGCGCCATAAGACAACTCGCTTATAAGCAATGCCTCCCATATCTCGTACTTTGAACTGTCAGCTGAAAGCGCCAGCGCGAATTGGTGCGCAGCCTCAACATACTTCCTTTGTCGCATAAGTGCGTCGCCATAGAATGCTGCGTACGAGGTACTGTCGTCGGCAGCCTTCATCGCCACATCAAGAAGGTCAAAAGCATAGCGCGAGTGTATTCCGTAAAACTCATCGCTGGTATAGAAATTGGTCAGCACCTTGAGCTTGTTGGTCGTAGAGAGGTTCTTCTGTTGCATCCCCACCCTTAGCTCCTCGTACGCCTTGCGGGGTTGCCCCACAGCCTTATAATATTCCGCCAAGGAAATATGCACATACTCATCGTCAGGATTGGTGGCCAAAACACGATCATAGCATTGCTTTGCCTTCTCATACTGGCCCGTCGACATATACGACTCTGCAAGAATCGAATTATATCGGCTGTCATTGGGCATAGTTTTCACCAGCGCCTCCATCTCCGCCATAGCCTTGCTCTCGTTACCCGCCAAGCTCCAAATGCGGGCCTTCTCGACCGACACCGCCTCCGTCACGCCTATCTTTTTCTCCACGCGGTTCAATGTGGCTATCGCGTTCTTGGTGTCGTGCGCACTGGTATACGCACTGGTAAGCTCCATATAGTATTCTATCACATCGGGATGAGCGTTCACAATTGCCTGCCACGTCTTCGCACTCCACTCATTCATGTTCGCATAACGGTAAATATTGGCCAGATTCATGCCATACCAAACATTGCTTCGGTCGGCGTCAAAAGCCTTTCTTGCATGAACAAGGGCATTGATGGTCGAACCCGAGGCGGATAGCAAACGGCTCATTTCATAATTGGCGGCAGCGCAATTCGAATCCAATGCCAGCACCTGACGCAACAATGCCATAGCCTCATCCCTTTTGCCAACCTCTGCCTTCATAGTGGCATCGATAATCATCGACTCAAACTTAAGACGCTCGTCGGTCGTCTCCACCTGCGGCGCCCTCGCGTATGGCGACGCCTTCTGCTGCGCCTTCTTCGTGCTCGTGCAGGAAGACAACACAACAAACAACGACAACGCAAACAACAACGACGTCCAACGACAACTACTATAATGATTTAACAACATTAATTATTATATATTTGAAAATATTACATCAATCAACCAAGCCCACGCCACAAAGGAGCCACACACCTCTCCTCGTCATTCGTCATCCACACAACTCTTAGCGAACCCATAGCGAACCCATAGCGGACTTTATTAATGAAATCAACATCTATAAAACTCACATTATCGCTTTTTATTTTGCACAACAAGAAAAATTCAAAAAAAATCAAAAATTTTTTGTCATAATGTTTTTTTGTACTAAATTTGCATTGAAAAATAAAAGAAGCACCCATTGTATATGTACCACATTATACACTGTGCCTCAAAATGTTATATTGATAATTAAAACGAAATTTTTTATTAATCAAAATTCAATTACAATGAAAAAAACATTAACGGTTCTCGGTTTTGCCTTGTGCGCTACCCTTGCTTTCGCACAGACAAACGTGATGACGACCTCAAACAAGGTCGTTGACAAAGCCAGCCACACTGTCGATGCTGTCAATCCCAGCTCCGCCAATGGCTACACTGGCTCCATCTTCACCAAAGAGGGCGAAATTTTCTACTGCGACTTCAGCACCAGCAGCAGCTCAATGTACACCACCGGTGTCGCCACTGCCAACATGTTGGTAGGTGGTCAGCCCATCCCTCAGCACACCAACCAGGGTGTTTACGGTACTTGGCACCGCATTGCAGATACCACCATCGCTACTCTGCAAACTTTGGTCAACCAATACCCTGCCACTCTGAGCCGTTTCAGCGCTTTCTTCACCATCATCAACAGTGACACCCCCAACAACGGTTTCATGATGATGACCATGATCGACAACTACACCGCTTGGGGTGGTGACGGCGACAATGGCGTTTTCGACGCTTTCATCAGCTTCTCACCTTTCTCAACCGTAGGCAACGACATGATCCGTACCCGCTTCTATCGCGTATACCGCAAATTCAACTACGACAAGGTATACATCGACTACAGCACCAACGGCACCACTTGGAACTCCATCGAGTACGATGTCAAGGGCGTTGACGTCGCTGTTAACGGTAATATCTATGGTTGGAAATCTGTCACCCTTCCCGCTGCCCTTGGCAACCAGCAAAGCGTCTACCTCCGCCTCCGCTATGTCGACGAGTCAACCGACGACGCTCGCGCACAGGGTTACGATGGTGGTTACTTCTGCATGGTCGACGACTTCAGCATCATCGACGTTCCCCAGCACAGCCGCCGTCTCGTCTCCAACCAATATTTCGAAGGCTTCTATCAGATGATGCCTAAAGACCTCCAACTCCCTGTTGTTTGGGCAGCCGAACTGATCAACGACGGTCAGCAACCCCTCAACAACGTTACCGGTCACATCTACAACTACGCTAGCGGCCAGGCTGCTTCCGAGCTACTCAACACCACCATCGGAACCGTTCCCGCCGACGCTGCCACCACCAAGTCAATCGTCGTCGACCCACTGGGTTGGTATGACGTTTCAACCGAATATCACGGCTGGGGCTACCACGCTGAAAACCAAAGCACCGGCAACGCCTACTATCTGCCCACCGCAAATACCGGCGTTTACCACTACTTCTCCGATATCACTATGAGCAACTTCAACCCCGTTCACGTCTATGGCGACACCGCCACTTTCGACACCATGCGCTATGAAGTCAACTGGATGAATATCACCGACCAGACCAACACCACCCGCCCCGCAGGCGTTTGGGCTCGCGACAACGGTATGCTCCGCAGCGGTAGCTACTACTGCTCCGGCCTTGTAACCGAAAGCGGTTACTCCACCGATCCCGAATCCACCCACTGGAATGAAGGTGGCTACGGCGTCCTCGTTTCCTACGTCACCGGCAACACCGTTCCCCAGGGTTGGAAAATCCTCGGTATGGAACTCGTTGCTTCCACCGAAGCTGGCATGAACGCCGTTGGTGCCAAACTGAACCCCGTCCTCTGGTACGACCACGTTAACGATACCAACCGCAACTACATTGGTTTCCGCGAAGTCAGCACTGGTGCCAGCACCTATACCGTCCAACAGAGCGACGTTTTCTCAGCTACCAACCTCGCTATGCTCGAATACGAAGCCAACAACTACCCCACCATCCGCATCCTCTTCCCCAACCAGCCCGAACTCGAAGCCAACCACGCTTACCGTGTAGGTTATCAGCTCGCTGAAGACGCCGACTTCGCTGTCGCTATCGGAACCAACTACTACACCCGCAACGACTCCACCTTCTACTTCTCAGAAGAAGAAGGCCTCAAGAACTACGGCCACTCCCTCGGCATCAACAACCGTTACACCTGCATGGTTCTCGACGCTTACGATGGCGACGTCCACTGGTTCTCCAGCCCCACCCAGTATCCTATGATCCGCCTCATCGTCGGACCTGGCTACTATGTTGCAAAGACCACCGTCAGCTTCGAGTGCGACGATCCTAACAAGGGTACCTTCCAGGATGGCGACTACAACATCCTCTGCGGTGAAATCGACAGCATCCCCGTTGGCGGTTCTGCTTCCTACTATGTAATGCCCGAAGAGGGTTACGACATCGACACCGTCTTCCTCAATGGTCAGCCCATCCAGTACCAGGCCGTTACCGACAATAACGGCAACGTCACCCACGGTATCGTAACCATCGAGAATGTTAACGAACCCGCTGTTCTCCGTTGCAAATTCAAAGTTCACCAAACCGGTGGTTTCGACATTGCTAACAATGTTACTTTGAGACTCCAACCCAACCCCGCAACCTCAGTTGTTCGCGTTTCTATGAACGGCGTTAGCGGTAAAGTCAACATGGCTCTCATCGACATGAGCGGCCGCGTTGTCAGCACCTCTGACTTCAACGCTGAGAACGGTACCACCATCAACGTTTCCAACCTTGCTAAGGGTGCTTACTTCGTACGCATCACCAACAACAACTTCAGCAAGATCGAGAAACTCATCGTTCGCTAATAATCGCATCCTGCGATAACATAAAAGAAGCTCGCCTGATGGCGGGCTTCTTTTTTCATACCCACCTTTTACCCATCACAATATATACATCCCTTTATATATTATATATATTGTACATTATAATAAAGCACCTCCCATCCGAAAGCCAACAACACCAACAATCTTTCAAAACAAAAAAGACAAACACATAATAAAGACAACATTTTTCTGTTATCAATAATATAACACACCCACAAAAGAACAAGGAGGTCCTATGATATCGCAGAAGCAGAAAATGAAAATGCAGCAGAAGCTGACACCACAGCAACTTATGCTTATGAGCTTGCTCCAATTGCCAGTGACCAGCCTCGAGCAACGCATCAAAGAGGAAATGGAGAAAAACCCCATGCTTGAAGTGGACAGCAACCAAAACACAGAATCCGACTACAACGACACCGACAGTCGCCCCAACGACGACAGCAACGATAACGACAGCGACTTCAAAGGCATAGACATCGACGAATACTACGACGATGACGACTATAGCTACCGCGAACGCGAGGAGCGCGACAAAAACATCGAAACCCGCAGCTATGAGCCAGGCAGCAACGAGTCGTTCACCGAGTCGCTCCTGCGACAATTGTCCATGCAAAACCTCACAGAGCACGAGCACACAATAGCTACCGAGATTATAGGATGCATCGACGGCTCCGGCTATCTGGGTCGCGACATACAACTCATCGCAAACGATATGGCCTTCAGAAAAGGCATCGAAGTAGAGGAGGCGGAAATCGAACAAGTGCTCAAAATCATCCAATCATTCGACCCCGCAGGCGTCGGAGCTCGCAACCTGCAAGAGAACCTCAGCATACAACTCCACCGCATGCCCAGCGACAAAACCACCGAGTTGGCCATTACCATAGTAGAGAAGTATTTCACCCACCTCACCAACCGCCACTATAATGTATTGGCAAAATCGCTGAAAGTCGACGAGGCAACACTCAACGCGGCAATAAACAAGATACGCCATCTCAACCCCAAACCAGGTTGGGGACGCGAAGAGGAGAACCGGGGAGCACACTACATCCTGCCCGACTTCATCGTCTCCAACGAAGGCGACACCCTTTCATTCACACTTAACGACCGCAACACACCCCAGCTCCAAATAAGCGAAACCTACTCCGACCTTCGCAAAGAGCTCACCAGCAAAAAGAAAAACACCGAAGAAGAGCGCAAAACGCTCCAATTCATAACCAGCAAAACCGAAGCCGCCCAACAACTCATCGAAGCCCTCGAACAGCGTCAGCAAACCCTCGCCACCATAATGTCGGCAATACTCACCTACCAGAAAGAGTACTTCCTGACAGGCGACAATCGCAACCTGCTCCCCATGAAGTTGAAGGACATCGCCGAAAAGACAGGTTATGATGAGTCAACAGTATCTCGCGTCGTCAACCAGAAATACGTACAGACAAAATATGGCACCATCCTACTCAAAGAGCTGTTTTCAAAAGCAGTCGTAACCGAAAACGGAGACATAAAAGCCATCAAACACATAAAAGAAACCCTCAAGCAAATCATCGACAAAGAGGACAAAAGCAATCCCCTCTCCGACGAAGCGTTGACAGCGGAGCTGAAGAGTCACGGCTACAGTATTTCACGACGCACAGTAACAAAATACCGCGAAAGCATGGGTATCCCCGTACAACGACTGAGAAAAGAGCTGCAAGCATGAGGCTATTAGCAACGACCATAGCAATATTGTTCGCGATGTCGCTACCCCTAGGCGAAGCACAGGCGCAGAAAGACACCGCGTCAGGGACAAGGTACTATAAAGAAGGCGAGATGAGAGTCAAGGAATGGGACCTTTTCTACCACGACCACATGGACGGCTCGGCTGTGCGCCTACGCAATATGTCGCTCGACTCCCTGCCCGACGAGCTAGTGCTACGACTGATAACCGACTCGACACAATTCTGCTTTCCGATGAAAAACATCATCACCTCACCCTACGGATGGCGAGAGCGATGGCAACGTCCCCACCGAGGAGTAGATATCCTGCTGAGAACGGGCGACCCCGTAAGAGCCTGTTTCCCGGGAGTGGTACGCATAGCGCGCGTCGTGGGCGGATATGGCTATTGCGTGGTTTTGAGGCACCCCAATGGGCTTGAAACCCTCTACGGGCATATGTCCAAACTATTAGTCAAACCGCACCAGATAGTCAACGCCGGCGACATAGTAGGATTAGGCGGCAGCACAGGACATTCCACAGGCCCCCATCTACATTTTGAAGTGCGATTCCAATACGAGCCTTTCGACCCCGAATGGATCCTCGACTTTAAGACCTACTCCCTGCGCACACGCAAGCTGCACCTCGACAAAACCTACTTCGGCATAAGCCGCCCAACAGGCAGAAGACCTCAAGCCTTCAAAGCCGACAAAAGCATCATCAAAGAAGTTTTTGACAAACCCAAACAACACAAAGAAGCCTACTATACCGCCCGCAGCGGCGACACATTCCAGAAAATCGCCGAATTGTACAACACCAACGAATTCAAACTCAGAGATCTGAACCCCAACATTAAGAAAATCAAATCCGGCACAAAAATACGAATACGATAAAGTGCGGAGAGATATGACAAAATCGACTTTAACGCGATAATCTCAAATAAAACACATATACAATGAAGAAAACCAATCTTTCCGAATACGACCCCACACAGGTACCCTCGGGAAAAGACTACACAATTGGTATAGCCGTTGCCGAATGGAACAGCGAAATAACCCACGCCCTAGCACAAGGAGCCCTGGAGACATTGCGACAATACGATGTTAAAGAAGATAACATCAAACTGTACCACGTACCCGGAAGTTTTGAATTGACAACAGCCGCCGACCTCATGCTCACCAACGACAAGAAGATGGATGCCGTCATCTGCATAGGATGCGTGATACAAGGCGAGACGCGCCATTTTGACTTCATTTGCGAAGCTGTGTCGCAGGGAGTGACAAATGTGTCGATAAAACACGGCAAACCAGTAATCTTTAGTTTGTTGACGACCAACAATATGCAGCAAGCCAAAGATAGAGCTGGTGGCAAGCACGGCAACAAAGGCGTTGAAGGCGCCGTCACCGCATTGAAGATGGTGGCATTCCAAAAGCAGCTCGAGAGCCAGAAGAGCTGAGACAACCTGTAACCTAGTAGCAACGCCAAAGTCGTCACACCACAGTCGACGACACACAATCGCAGCAGAGACAAGAGCCATTAGCGCGATAGCGTCAAACCAACAAAGCGAAAGAGACAAAAATAAAAAGAATGAGCCAGAGAATAGTATTTATGGGGACCCCGGACTTTGCGGTCACCATACTGCAAGCGCTGATAGAGGCGAAACTAGATGTCGCCGCAGTAGTCACCGTACCCGACCGCCAGTCGGGACGAGGGTTGAAAGTGACCCCCTCGCCAGTTAAAATATATGCACAAGAGCAGGGATTGCCAATACTGCAGCCAGAGAAACTTCGCGACGAGACATTCCTAGGACAACTGAGAGCGATCAACGCCGACCTCTTCATAGTAGTAGCATTCAGAATGCTACCCCAAGTGGTGTGGGCGATGCCAAGACTGGGCACCTTCAACCTCCACGCCTCACTATTGCCCCAGTATCGAGGGGCCGCACCCATAAACTGGGCCATCATCAATGGAGAGAAAGAGACAGGCGTAACCACATTCATGCTCAACGAGCGCATAGACGAAGGCAACATAATAATGCAACGCAGCATAGCCATAGGCGAAGAAGACAACGCCGAGACAGTACACGACCGGTTGGCCGAGATTGGAGCCGAGCTCACAGTAGAGACAGCGCGAGCCATATTAGCAGGGAGCGCCAAGACACAACCCCAGCGAGAGAGCGCCGAGCTGAAACCCGCGCCCAAAATATTCAAGCAAGACTGTGTGATAGATTGGAGCAAAGATGGCAAAGAGATACACAACTTTATAAGAGGACTCTCCCCCTACCCTGCCGCCACAACGACATTCACCAATGGCAAAGGCGAAAGTATAGGAATGAAAATATTCGATACGCGCTTTGAGGGAAAAGAGCATAAAAAGCCCGTTGGAAGTATAGAAAGCGACAACAAAAAAAGTCTGAAAATCTTAGTAAAAGGCGGATTTATTGAGATTTTATCGCTGCAAGTGAATGGAAAAAGAAAAATTACAATTGATGAATTTTTAAGAGGTTACAATATAACAGACTGGAGATTAGGTATTTAATTTTATTTTAAATATTTTTTTCAAAAAAAACTTAAAAAAAACTTTTTTTTCAAAAAAAATATCTATATTTGCAGCGTCAAAAAAAGATTGTTTAACCCTCAAATTCATCAACATGAACAAAACTGAATTAATCGCTGCCATAGCCGCCAAGGCCGAGATGACCAAGGTTGATGCAGCTAAAGCTTTCAACGCTCTTCTTGCAGTCACTAAAGAAGAAATGAAAAAGAAAGACGGCAAAATCTCCATCATTGGTTTTGGTACTTTCTCAAAACAGCACAGAGCAAAACGTAATGGCAAGAACCCGCAGACCGGCAAGAAGATTGTCATCCCTGCAAAGGATGTCATGAAATTCAAAGTCAGCAAGGCTTTCTAATTTGACTCTTGCATGCCCAAAAGAAAGCATCCTGTTCGGGATGCTTTCTTTTTTTTATCAACGATAGGTACCAAAAATAATAACCCCGAGCGAAAAGAGCTGTGGGAATCAAGACAAAAAAGGAGAGCGACATCCTAAGTCAACTATGGCGGCCATCAATCCAAGTCAAGAGTTCCATCACTACGATTCGAGAGAGTCATCCCTACGAGATGAGGTAGTCATCACTCAGCGACGAAGAAGCCATAACACCAGAATGAGGGAGATATCACTCAGGGGCGAAGAAACGATCCTCGAAGTTGAGGAGATAGACTTTGTGAGAGGCGCGAGTCAGAGCGGTATAGATCCAACGGAGGTAGTCGCGGTCAATCATATCGTCGGACAGATAGCCCTGCTCGACGAAGACCACCGGCCATTGACCGCCCTGAGTTTTGTGGCAAGTTAGCGAATAGGCGAATTTGACCTGCAAAGCGTTAAAGTACTCATTGTTGCGGACAGCGTTGAGCTGTTCAGCGCGAGTAGGCAAATCGACATAATCGGCCAAGACCGCGTTGAAGAGTCGCAGCGACTCGTCGCGAGTCAGCGAAGGAGACTCAGAATGTAGAGTTTCGAGCAAGAGTTTGCAATCCACATCAGGCATATCAGGATAGTCGACGAACCGGAGCGACACATCGACGAAGTGGAAGCCATAGAGTTCCTCATAATGGCGGGCAGAGAGGACCTCGACGATGTCGCCGTTGGCGATAAAGCCCATATCAGAGTTCTCGTCAAGCCAATGGTAATTGTTTTTCACCACCATCAAGAAGTCGCCAGTGCCCACCTCGTCGTCGCGGAAAAGGATGCGGTTGCGTATAGCCTGGTTGTAGAGGTTAGCCCTTTTGTTGCTGCGGCAGATCACGGCGACGCCCTCCTGGCCGAAATTGCCATACTCGACGTTGAGAGCCTCCTCGAGGTCGGCACCATGGAGGCGGCACACATCCCCTTTGGGGTTGGCATTGAAAAGAGGGAGAGGTATGTCGTCAGCGTTGTCGAAGGCCGCAATTTTGTGACGGATAGCGGTAGCATTGGAGAGGATGCCCGAATCGGAGAGTTGTCTGACCACCTCGACAAGTTCGGCAGAGTGGACATTGAGGTCGGCAAAGTTGTGAAGGAAGTCGGGAGAGAGCGCCGGGCTTTCGGAGGAGCCCACCGGAGGGAGCTGAGCGCCATCGCCGATAAGCATAAGACGGCAATGAGAGCCGTCGTAGACAAAATCTATCAAATCCTCGAGGAGAGAATGTCTGCCGACATATCCGCCATCTTCGGGGACAGCGCTAATCATCGAAGCCTCGTCGACAATAAAAAGAGTATAGCAGTATTTGTTTTGAGCTCGTACAGAGCGCATGATGCCGGAAGAATCGGTTACAGAGATGTAAATTTTTTTGTGAATGGTATAAGCCTTGCGGCCAGAGAAGCCCGACAGCACTTTAGCCGCGCGGCCAGTGGGAGCCAGCAAGACGGTACGAATTTTGAGTTTAGGAGCCGTTTTGATTAGCGCCGACACGAGAGAAGTCTTACCGGTACCCGCGTAGCCTTTAAGGATGAAAGCCGACGAAGGGTCGTTGTCGAACAGGAAGCGCACCATCTCGTCGCACGCAGCCCTTTGGCCCTCGGTAGGGACATGAGGGAGATTAGAGAGGATAATATCGGCTACAGAAGGCATAAGAGGAATGAGGATAAGACAAGTTGGATAATAGAAAGCAGACAGAAGATGAGATGAAAAAAAAGAGATTTGCCTAGCAGCAAACCTCAATTTTTCGCATTTAGAAGAACAGAGCCCAGCTTATTGAGCGTCGGGGGCAGGCTGAGACTGTTCGACGGGAGCCTGTTGAGACTGAGCGGCGTCAGCTGCAGAAGGCATAGCGACCTCTTCGGTATTGACGGCGTTTTTCTGAGTAGCAGCCTTGTTGCCCGAATGGATAGTGATAGTAGCGATAAGGCTTAATACCACCAAAGCTATAGCGAGGCCCCAGGTCATTTTTTCAAGGAAGTCAGTAGTTTTGCGGACACCCATAATCTGGTTAGGAGCAGAGAAATTGGCTGCGAGACCGCCGCCTTTAGAGTTTTGGACCAAAACAACCAAAGCCAAGAGCACGCTTACAATCAGAATGAGTATTACGATAAAATTGTACATATTGTTTATAATTTTTAAATTTCGTAGATAGATTAAAAGGGATAAAAAAACGAATTACTTATTGTTATCCAATTTCATTTTCAATTCAGAAATTCGAATTGCAAAAGTACTACTTTTTTCTGGATTTTTGGCAATTAATTTTCGATACACCTCCATAGCCTGAGCGAACTTGCCCTGTTTTTCATATATAACAGCCAGAGTTTCAGTTTCTAAAGGAGAAGAGTTAGAGACACTCTTTTTACCCAAATCTTCGACAGAAATGTTGCTAGCCTCGCCGAGATCCTCATCCTTATAGTTGCCAGTTTCAAGAAATTTGGACAAGATAACACTTTTTGGAGCCGTTTTGAAGGCGACCTCCTGATAGGAGTTAATTTCCTCCATGATATCGAAAGAGTCCTGCTCGTCGGCATTAAACTCCTTGTCCTTAGCGACCTCAACCTTTTCCTTAGCTCTGATGTCGGCCGGAGTTTGGATATCGGCGAGAGAGACCTGCTGGAGGCAGGAGAAGAACTTAGAGGAGTCGAACAAATAGAGAGAGGCCTTAGGGAGGAAACGTTCTTCCCAGTGGGAAGTACCGGTAGCCTTGTCGGAGAGGATGTCCATAGCCTGAAGGAGAACACAATAGGGGTGGCGAGTTTTTTCCAACTGAATATCCGCCTTATCCTGTATCGTGTAGGAGCACATGTCGCGCATTTTGGCATTAAACGCTGATTTATCCATCTTTTCGGTAAAATTACAAGATTTTTTGAAAATGCAAATGTACATCTTTTTTCCGAAATGGGAAATGGAGTAGAAAATAATATTTTTATAAACCTGAGATACAACATATTGCAGGAGAAAAAAAGATTTTATAAACATTTTTTGTTCGTAATATAGAAAAAATGTGTACTTTTGCACTTCCAAATTTGAGTAAAAATGAAGAGAACATTTCAACCATCACGCAGAAAAAGAGCAAATAAGCACGGATTTCGTCAGAGAATGTCGACGGCAAATGGCCGAAAAGTTCTGGCCGCACGCCGCAGAAAAGGCAGAAAGAAACTAACCGTTTCAGACGAACGCTAGTGCAGACAGCCCTCCAAGGGAGGGTGTCGATTTGCCACAGAGTACGAGAAGTATTGACGCCAATACTTCTTTTTTTGTATACAGACCACTGTTGAGAGACAGAGAGCGGTCAAGAGAAAGGGAAAAAGACACAAAAGAAGCAGACGAGGCCATGAGCAGAAACAAGAAAAACATCATAGTTAGCGACGTAGAAGTAACCGACGCAGGAGCAGAGGGCAACGCCATAGTGCGCGTAGATGGCATGGTGGTATTTGTCCCATACGTAGTGCCCGGGGACATCATAGACCTTAATATCTACAAGAAAAAGAAGAGTTATGCCGAAGGGCGTGCCATAGCGTTGAAGAAGGCGTCGCCACTGCGGACAGAGGCACCCTGCGAGCATTTTGGAGTGTGCGGAGGGTGCAAATGGCAGATGATGGAGTACGGAGCGCAGCTGAGGTACAAGCAGCAGCAAGTGCGAGACGCGCTAGAGAGATTGGGGCATATAGACACTAGCGGTATGCAGCCGATATGCGGAGCCGACAGACAATACAACTATCGCAACAAGCTAGAGTTCACCTTTTCGAGCAAGAGATGGTTGGCGGCAGGAGAAGTTCGCGACCCCGAGGATCGCGGCGATGTAGGTTTTCATGTGCCGGGAGTGTTTGACAAAGTGCTGCCGATAAGAGAGTGCCACCTACAGGGAGCACCCTCGAACGAGATACGCAACGCACTACGCGACTATGCCATAGAGCATCAGCTGCCCTTTTACGACATAAGGAATCACACAGGATATCTACGCAACGTAGTGATACGCAACACGACGACGGGCGAGCTGATGGTGATAGTGATAGTGGCAGAAGACCGACCCGAGTGGCTAGAGCCAATGATGGAGCATATAAGAGAGAGATTTCCAGAGATAACGTCGTTGCTATACATTATAAACCAAAAGATGAACGACTCTTATTCCGACCTAGAAGTGCGCACATACTCAGGGCAAGGATACATCACCGAAGAGATGCCGCGGCCGTTTGGAGGAGAGCCGCTGAAATTCCGAATCAATCCCAAATCGTTCTACCAGACCAATTCGGTACAGGCATACAAGCTGTATTCCTATGTTGCGGAGTTTGCCGAGCTGAAGGGAGACGAGACGCTATACGACCTATACACAGGGACAGGTACGATAGGACAGTTTTTGGCCAGCAAATGTGGACGCGTGGTAGGAATAGAATATGTAGAGGCAGCGATAAAAGACGCGCGGTTGAACGCTAAAATAAACGGATTTGAGAACTGCACATTTTATGCGGGAGATATGGCCGAAGTGCTGACAGAAGAGTTTGTGAGAGAGAACGGGAAGCCCGACATCGTTGTCACCGACCCACCGCGAGCCGGAATGCACGACAAAGTGATAGGACAGCTGTTGAACATAAGAGCGCCGAGGATAGTATACGTGAGCTGCAATCCCGCCACACAAGCCAGAGACCTTTCGATGTTGAGCGAAGCATACAGCATAGGGAGGATACAACCTGTGGATATGTTTCCGCACACCCACCATGTAGAGAACGTAGTAGAGCTAATATTGAGAAACAAAAAATAAAAAAAAACAGCCATAATAAAAAAAAATACTATCTTTGCATGTTGATAGATTAAGCGCACAAGTGGCGGTTTTTCTATCATATAATTGATACCCAACAGATTGAATAAAAATAAAAAAATAGTATAACAATATTAAATCTTTGTTGAAAGATGAAAAAAAGAGTATTCCTCATGCTGTTTGCGGCAATGTTCCTGCCCTTTGCAATTAACGCGCAAGTCAATTCATCGGTGCATATAGACTCAACGATAGTCGCATGCGACAGCTACACATGGTCGATAGACGGTCAGACGTATACGACATCAGGTGTTCACACCCACATCCAGGGCGACACACTGTATATACTTGACTTGACCATCAACAATTCTATAGACACCGTGATTGCGACCCCCCTGCATGGTGGATGCACCTTCACATGGGGAGACAGCACCTACCACACACAGGGAGTGCACACAAGAGTATTTCAGAGCCAGTCGGGTTGCGACAGTACAGTGACCATCAACCTGCAGCTTACCGGTCAGGCCACCAAGACCTACACTGTTACCGCTTGTGAGAGCTACATCTGGAAGGGTGACACCTTGACAGCGACAAACACCTATAACAAGAACTTCACCGACACAGTCAACAACTGTGACTCGATACTGACGTTGAACCTAACGGTGATGACACCCGCCGCTATAGCCTACGACACCACGGTAGTGGCCTGCGAGCAGACCCGTTATCGTTTCCATATGTCGCAGAGCTGGACCAATGTGACCCAGAACGGATACACGATGACCTCAGAGGCATTTGGCAACACCAGCACCGGAAGAGGCATCTTCCATCCCCGCACAGCAGAGAAATGCTTTGACAGCATAGTGACCGTGCACTTCAACATCAAGAAAAACGTGAATAACGTCATTGTTGCCAACAATCAGTGCGATGAATATACCCTTGTAATCAACGACTCGACCTCGAAGACATTCACATACAGCATAGTTGATACCACCACGTTGAAACGTGAGGCATCAAACGGCTGCGACAGCCTTATCATACTGCAGTTGAACTTGAGCAAGAGCCCCGTGCCTTACATCACAGGCGACCTCAACGTAGCACCTGGCAGCAGCGCAACACTTCACGCCAACTGTGACCAAGAGAATGTCACCTACACCTGGAGCACCGGAAGCCACGACAACGACATCACCCTCACCAACCTTAGCGGCAACCAGGATGTTACCCTGAACGCAAAGAACAACGGCACCGGATGTGAGGGTACCGCATACGTGACCATCAGAGCCAACGTCTCGATTGAAAATGTGGAAGACGCAGAGATGGCAGTATACCCCAATCCTACATCAGCATTTGTCAACATCACCACCAATGAGAATGTTAAGAATGTAAGCATTTACAATGTGATGGGACAGCAGGTGATGAGTGTGAATGGCAGCAAGGTCATCGACCTCCGCAGCCTGAACAACGGCACCTATGTTATGCGTGTACAGCTTGAGAATGGTGTTGTCGCAACCCGTACAATTCTTCTGAGCAAATAATAAAATCATAGCAGATAAGAAAAGCGTTCGGAGAACCGGACGCTTTTTTTATATAGAGGGAGATGACTGATGAAGGGGGTTGTGTATATTGTGGAGAGGGAAGAATATATATGAAGAATATATATAAGGAATAATCCATTACGAAAAACAATTTGTCGAGTATGCACAAAACAATACTAATAGCGGCGATGGCGGCAATAATACTGCAAGGCTGCATGGGCAAGAAAAACGGAGAGGAGCCAATACGCATAAACGGATTGGCCCAAGGGACATACTATAGCGTAATATATTACGATGAGAAAGGGCGGAATTTGCAGGGGGAGATAGACTCGATACTGAAAGACTTCGACCAGACAGCATCGCTATGGGTAGACTCGTCGATGATAAGACGGGTGAACGAGAACAAAGACAGCGTTGTCAACGAATTGTTCGCCACATTGACCGAGCTGTCGACAGAGATGAACAGCTATACCAGCGGTGCCTTTGACTGTACGGTAGGAGGGCTGGTGAAAGCATGGGGATTCAGTTTCAGCGACAGCGTGACAATAAGCGACGAGATGGTAGACAGTTTGCTGCGATACACCGGGAAACAGCCCGTAATAGTGGATAACGGCGGCAGGAAGATAGTGCGTAAGGGGTCGCCGGAAGTGACCTTCGACTTCAACGCGATAGCACAAGGGTATAGTACCGACATGATATGCAGATTTTTGGAGACGAAAGGGATAGAGAACTACATTGTGGACATAGGAGGCGAGGTGAGAGCCAAGGGAGCCAAAGCCGACGGAAGCCGATGGAAGGTGGGAGTGGAAAAGCCATCGAAGAGCAGCGAGAGCGGAAGAGAGGTGCAGGCGTCGATATACCTGCAAGACCAGTCGATAGTAACGTCAGGGAACTACCGCAAATACAGAGAGAAAGACGGGGTGAGATATAGCCACACGATAGATCCCACGACGGGGCGTCCGGTGGAGCACACGTTGCTGAGTGTGTCGGTGGTAGACACCGCGGCGTGGCGCGCGGACGCATTGGCGACAGCGTTTATGGTTATGGGGCTGGAGAAATCGCTGAAATTCATAGAAGAGCATAGTGAAGACCAAGGGACAAGGGCTGTGTATTTTATATACAACGAAGAGGGCGAAAACAAGACGTACTCGACGCCAGGTTTTGAGAAGCTGATGGCGGAATAGCATAAAAAGATATTAATAAAATCATTTGAAAAGCAGAGAATTATGAAATCGATGACAGGATTTGCCAAAAAGACAGCAACTGTTGGAGGCAAGAGTTACACAATAGAGATAAAATCGTTGAACAGCAAGCAGATGGACGCGGCGGTAAAGCTGCCGACGACAATGAAACACCTGGAGCTGGAGATAAGAGCGTTGATAGGTAAGCTGGAGCGCGGGAAGGTGGATTTTCTATTGAGCGAAGAGAATCCCAGCACAACGACGACAACGATAGACAGCCAGACAGCGATAAGCAGATACCAGCAGCTGAGTGAGCTGGCGGAGAGCCTGAATGCCGGAGTGGGGAAAGAGACGATATTCACCATCGTCATGCAGCAGAGCGACATCTGGGTTGCCAACCAGACGGTGACAATAGACGAGAAGGAGAAAGAGGAGCTGATGAGAGTCATTGAGGAGGCTTTAGACGAACTTGACGCTACAAGACGGCATGAGGGAGAGATAATGAAGATAGATATCGCGAAGCATGTGGACCAGATAGAGGAGTATCTGGGTCAGATACCGCCCTACGAGCAGGAGCGGATAACGACAGCGAAAGAGAGGATGCGCAGTTATCTGGCAGAGTCGGCCGTGAAGGACGTCGACGAGAACAGGTTTGAGCAAGAGCTGATATATTACCTTGAGAAGCTGGACATCACCGAGGAGAAGGTGCGACTGGCGAAACATATAAACTATTTTCGCGACGTTATGGAGCATGAGGAGTCGTCGGGAAAGAAGCTGGGCTTCATAGCGCAGGAGATGGGACGCGAGATAAACACTACGGGATCGAAGGCGAACCATGTGGAGATACAGAGATTGGTGGTGGGGATGAAGGATGAGCTGGAGAAGATCAAGGAGCAGCTAGGGAATATTCTGTAGGTCTGCGGCAAGGTTATCTATTGGATACAAATTACTTTTGCTCGGGGGCGAGAGATAGGCAGGACGTTCTCGTATAGATGCTCTGAAACTGAAATCAAACGGAAAGTCTTGGGGTTGGGATTACTTGGTTGGGGTAATATATTGGGTTATGAGATTAGGTTTTCTGGTTGAGGCTTGGTTACGGTTTGGGGTTGGGATTTCAGGCTGGAAAGGCGAGGATGAAGAGGTGAGAAGAGGGGGAATAGAGATGGGGAAAAAATATTTTTCGGTGTAAGAGTATCAACATAAAAGATTTTTTGTAACTTTGCCATTTCCAACCGCATTGTCCGGAGGGCTGAAAACGCTCCGAACAATATGGTTTATAGTTATATGCAATAAAATAAATAAATAATAAATAATAGTAAAACAATGAAGATTTACCAGACCTCTGACATCCGCAACATCGCCCTTGTGGGTGGTGCCAAGGCGGGCAAAACTACGATGGCCGAAGCAATGGCCTTCTGCGGCGGGCTAATCAACCGACGTGGAACGGTGGACGGCAAGAACACGATAAGCGACTACCGCGACATCGAATTGGATCGCAAATACTCGGTTGAGACAACGTTGATGTACACCGAATTTGGCGGCAAGAAGATCAACATACTTGACGTACCTGGCTTTGCCGACTATCAGGGGGAGCTTGACGCTGCGCTGAACGTAGTAGAGGCCGCAGTAGTGGTAGTCAACGCACAGAGCGGCGTGGAAGTTGGCACAGAGATAGCCAACCGCTATGCCACGAAGTTGGAGACACCGATGCTGTTTGTTATGAATCATCTTGATGCAGAGAAAGCCAATTTTGACGAGAGTGTTAATCAGCTGAAAGATTTCTTTGGAGGCAAGTGCACAGTGTTGCAGTTTCCGACGAACGCAGGACTAGGATTCAACCAGATCATCGACATAGTAGCCAACAAGATGTACACCTTCAACGGAGACAAGATGGAGGAGGCAGAGATACCGTCGCAGTATGCCGACAAGGCTGCAGAGATGCGCGAGGCATTGGTAGAGGAAGCCGCTGCTGCCGACGACGAGTTGATGGAGAAATTTTTTGAGAACGGCGACCTCACTCCCGAGGAGCTGACCAAGGCTTTGAAGCTTGCCATAGACAAGAGAGACCTCTTCCCAATCCTGTGCACCAGTGCCAAGGAGAATATGGGAGTAGCCCGCTTGTTGGAGTTCATCTGCCAGAATGTACCCGCACCGAACGAGGTAGCCGAGTGCAAGAAGACCAAGGGCGGCAAGGAGCTGAAGAACGAGAGCGGCAACGCCACAGTAGCTTTTGCTTTCAAGAGCGCCAAGGACAAGAATCTGGGCGAGATCACCTATCTGCGTATCTATGATGGCGAGTTGGCCGAGAGCCAGGATGTTATCAACGCTTGCAACCAGAGCAAGGAGCGTGTGAGCCAGGTGCTGGTGTGCAGCGGCAAGGACCGTCAGAGAGTAGAGAAAGCATGCGCTGGTGATATTGTTTGCACCATCAAGCTGAAAGATGTTAAGATCAACCACACCTTGACGACGCCGAAGAACACCGACGACGCTGTTGAGGAGATAGAGTTCCCGACACCGATATACACCGTAGCCGTGAAGGCCGCCAACAGCAACGACGACGAGAAAGTCGGAGCCGCATTGAAAGACCTTTCGACCTACGACCGCAGCCTTTCGTTGGAGAACAGCCGCGAGCTGCGTCAGACCATTTTGGGCTGCCAGGGTGAGTTGCACCTGAACACAGTGAAATGGTATTTTGAGAACCAGTACAAGCTTGGAGTGAACTTCACAGCGCCCAACATTCCCTATCGTGAGACCATCACAAAGAGTGCCGAGGCAATGTATCGCCATAAGAAGCAGTCGGGTGGTAGCGGTCAGTTTGGAGAGGTTCACATGCTCATCGAGCCTTACTACGACGGTATGCCCAACCAGACCAAGTATCCTATCCGCGACACCCAGGAGTATCCGCTGGAGTGGGGAGGCAAGCTGGTATTCAACAACTGTATCGTAGGAGGTGCTATCGACGCACGCTTCATGCCCGCCATTTTGAAGGGTATCATGGAGAAGATGGAGCAGGGCCCACTGACCGGATCGTACGCTCGCGACATTGTTGTGAACATCTACGATGGTAAGATGCACCCAGTAGACTCGAACGAGACCGCGTTCAAGATTGCCGGTCGTACGGCATTCCGCGAGGCCTTCAAGCTTGCCAATCCGAAGATTAAAGAGCCTATCTATGACGTAGCCGTCACCGTACCCACCGAGAGCCAGGGAGGTGTTATGACCGACCTTCAGGGCCGTAGAGCCATGGTCCTTGGCATGGATGCCGAAGGCAAGTACACGACGTTGCGCGCCAAGGCACCTTTGGCCGAGATGAACCGTTACTGCACCGCATTGAGCTCACTGACCAGCGGTCGCGGAACCTTCACGATGACCTTCAGCGGCTATGAGCTTGTACCCACCGATGTACAGCAAGCCCTTCTCAAGGCTTACGAAGAGGCCGCCAGCGAGGAAGAATAGTCGATTGGTTATTCGAATCGCCGATAATAGAAAAAGTGTCCATAAAAGATATGGGCACTTTTTTTGTTGTTTGTGAGAGGCACAGGGGCGAGGGAGAGAAAAGGGCGAGGGAGAGAAAAGGGCGAGGGATTATAGGGAGAACGCGGAGGGGAAAGAGGAATGCTATTGCTTTGACAGACTGCGAGATACAAGAGCAGACAAGAGAGGGCGAGGAAGAAAAATGGTGAGAAGAGAGAAAAAAAGTGTAAATTTGCAGTCGTAACGGACAGACAATTATCAATCAGAATAAAAACAGGAAAACGATGATACTATATTTTTCGGGGACAGGTAACAGTTTAGCTATAAGCCGCGAGATAGCCGTAGAGACCGGCGACAGAGTGATGGCGATGGGCGAGGAGAGCGATTTGAGAGGCGAGAGACGAGTCGGGTTGGTGTATCCTTGCTATTGGTTCAATGCGCCGCGCGCAGTAATGGAGCGAGTGAGGAAGATGGAGATATCGAGAGAGGCGTATGTGTTTATAGTGATAAGCTGTGGGGCGCAAGCGGGGAATGCGATATGGAGTGTGAGGAAGGTACTGGAAGAGAAGGGAGTAGAGGTAGCGTACAGCAATAAGCTAAGAGAGCCCGACAACAGCGCTATCGGTTTTGGGCGGAATCCGAACGAGCAGGGGTGGAAGTTTGAGAAGTATGCGGGGCGGATGAGGAGTATAGCAATGGACGTTGCCAGAGAAGAGCGCAAGTTGCGCTATGGGTGGTGGGGACCGATAGGAGCGTTGTGTGGCGGGAAGAGGATGCAGGGGTGGACGTTGCCGATGTTGACGCCGAAGGTAAGCGAGGAGAAGTGTGTAGGGTGCGGGATATGCGCAGGAGTGTGTCCGCAAGGCAACATAAAGATGGAGGGAGGCAAGGCGCGCTGTGGAGGAGAATGTACGCAATGCCTGGCGTGTGTGCATTTTTGTCCGCATCAGGCTATGGAGCTAGGGAAGCGAGGTACGCCGAAGGAGCATCAGTATCATCACCCCGGGGTGACGATGAGAGATTTGATGAGAGGCGGAAATTAGCGGGGGAAGCGAAAAGGGGCAGAGGCCATAGTATCAATACTTAACTAGCAAGTATGGCAATAAAAGGCAAAGAAAAGAAGGAATGACGATTAGCAAAATGCAATGAAGCTTACGGTTTTAATATTCCAGATTATCAACCATTCTTTCATACTCCCTCAGTTTATTAATAATCGTCCTATCTCCTATCCTTTTAGCATAGAACAAACAATCTTCAATTTTTTGTTTCATCCGTTGGTGATAAAACATCAAATTCATAGGGTTGCGGCTGTAAGAGGCATCAATATAACATTGTTTGGCTTTTTCAAATTCATCAAGAGCTTTGTCTAAATTTTTATGGTCTTGGCTAGCGTATGGCTCACCCCATTGATTATAGCCATAGGGAGCTTGGTTTCTTTCAGCTTGAGCGGTTTCACTTTCTCTTTCAGCTATAGCTTCTTTTCTACGTTTTTCTTTTGCTTTTTCAAATTCTTTTTTTGCTGTTTCATTTGAGGTTGTAATGTCCTCAAAATAGTCTTGAAGAGCTTGACTGTATTTTTCATTACTATTATCTGAAACAGGAATGGAATCTTCAATTATTAAATCTGTTTTTGGGGACTGCCCACTACAAGAAGAGAGGATAAGAACGCCCAATAAAAAGTATAGAGTTGATTTATTCCGTTTATAGTTCATGGCTTAAAGGATGACTGAAAATATCAAATGAAATAATGTCTGAATTATCCTCAATACGTTCTAAAGGTAGAAAATAATAACCATCATTTTCCCAACTACGTCCTGCTATTTTTTCATATTTCTCATTATAACGAATCGTGGTTTCTATATTCTTAGGGAAATCAGGGATTTCAAGATAATATAAAAAACCAGGATAGTAGTTACGAGGTATATAATATTTTGCGTTGTATTTTTCATACAATTCTTTCAAAGACATACCAACTTGAATTCCATTCTGCATTTGAAAGTGATTTGAAAATACCTCTATGTGGTTGATTGATGCTTTTTCGTCATAATCAACTTTCATTAACGTATCCTTATCTTGCATGATATAAGCATATCCAAAAGTTTCATATATGAGGTAATCTCCCCATTGTTTTTTTACTTCCTTTAATTTCTCTTCATCTAGGTCATTATAACCTATTTCTCCGCACTCCTCATACGCTTTGTATTTTTTTACTAATAATATGGTGTCATAATAATTCCCTTTGCAAGGGATATCAAACATGGACGCATCAATAAGAAACGGCTCAACACCTTTTTCCGTTATGTTAGGATAGACAATATCAGCAATCTTTTCTTCCTGAATGCTATCCTGAATAGCAGTGTTATCAGACACATTACCATTGACAAGCAGGGCTACTATTGCGCCTATCAATAACAGAGAGCCCAAAATAATAAGTGCCAACAACCATGGGTGCAGAGTTTTCTTCCCTTTAGGTGATTCAGAATGGATAGTATTTTCTTGTAAATTGGGCTGACCAGTATTAACAGGATAGCCACATTGGGGGCAGATTGCAGCCTTGTCGCTTATTTCTTTACCACATTCGGGACAATTTATGAGTGCCATAATATTTGTTTTTTACTCTCGGCTCGAAGAAGACAAACAATAACGAAGAAAGTGGAGCCATCCATGAAAGAGTCAGTTTGGGCGGAGCCAAACAAGGCAAAAATGCGCTTTCAACAATAGACCAAACAATAGGTTTACGAGTGCAAATATACATTTATTTTTAGATATGAGAAAAAAAACTCATTTCATAGTCATATTTTGTTGATTTATAGACACAATCAACAACCACAGATAATATACTCCCACCCACCTTGGCAAGGAATCGGTGAAGGAATTGGTGCGAAAAGTAAAATGATGGCCTAGTGAAAGCGAAAATGCGGCCCGCCTGATTATGTATAAAGAATAGGTATGGCAATTATCTAATAAAACCACGTTGGGAGAATGGCGTGAGGAATTGGTGATTTATAGAAGAGAGAGCAAGATGTCAAAGAACGCGAGGGGGAGTGGGGATTGGGGTGTTGCCTTTTACTGATTATGGTTGACATTTTTTTGCTCTTTTCCTAATATGGTTACCTCCAAAAAGTCGGTGTCCACAACAGTCACTTGTTTTCCTAAACAAGAGGACAATTTCCTGACATCGTTGACAGTATTCCTGAAAAGATTGACAACCGCGAAATTTCTCGAATGCAAAGATAGGGGAAAAAACAGCATATTGTCTGATGGGGGGGTGATGGTTAACAGGCTCATAATTAACGGGGTCGCTTTTTGTTGCTAGAAGAACATGAGGGTGATGGCGGTAGGGATTATTTTGATACGAAAAGTTGGGATAAAAGGGATTTTTTGTATTTTTGCAAACGGAATGAGTCGCGGAATATTCAGACATATTGCCTCTATAGTGCTATTGGCCACATATTTGCCAATGGTGGTGCTGTCGTCGGTGCATGTGCATCATGACACAATTGACGCAAAAGACGAGTGCAACCAGTGTGTGGGGCATATAGAGAAGGCTCATCACCATGAACACGACTGCCTGTACTGCCACTTCCTAAATATGGAGTATGAGGGCGAGGCGGGCGAAATGAGGGCAGCCACGCTGCCTGCCGCCGAGAACATGGTGTCGGCCACCTGCGAGGGGGTTGAGACACATGTGTACGGAGTGGCGCTGCTGAGGGCTCCGCCGAGAGGATGATAATAGACTATTTTTATGTTTGGCTTGTAGGCCACCATATCGCCACGCTGCGAAAGAGGCAGCGCGGCGGTGGAGATTTTTGTCAGGTTGTGGCCGAAGCAAAAAGAATGTATAATTATCATCATAACAATCTTATTTACAAAATGAAGAACAAATGGAATCTGTTCTTGAGGAAGAGATACTCGAGAATGCAATATAAATTTTGGGCGATAATGGTCGCCATGAATATGTTTTACTTTTTGCCGCTGACGGCATGGGGTCAGGGACATCACGACACGCTGAGGCTGAAGCAGGTGGTGGTGACGGCGACACAGCATGCCACAACGAGAGATGAGGCGCCGAGTGTGGTGGGGGTTATTGACGGGAAGCAGATGGAGGCGGCGAGTGCTGTGAACCTGGGCGAGGCGCTGAGATGCGGCACGGGATTGAGGGTTGAGAACACCTGCCAGAACTGTGGCGCCAACGAGGTGAGGATAAACGGATTGGGGCAGGCGTACTCGCAGATACTGATAGACAGCAGGCCAGTGAACAGCGCATTGGCAGGGATATACCTGATGGAGCAGCTGCCGACGGCGCTGATAGAGAGGATAGAGGTGTTGAGAGGTGGCGGATCGGCGCTATATGGCAGCAACGCCATAGCCGGAGTGGTGAACATAATAACCCACGAGCCGCGGAAGAACGGCGCGAGCGTGGGGAACATAACGAAGATGATAGGCGGCAAGGCGTGGGACATGGGGAACTCGTTTAACGCGTCGGTGGTGAGCGAGGACCGCAGGGCAGGCATAGCCGTGTTTGGGCACAACCGCAATAGAGAGGGCTACGACCACAACGGAGACGGATACTCAGAGGTGGGACAGCTGAAGGCGCGGATGGTAGGATTTAGAGGCTATCTGAGGACGTCGGATTATACGAAGCTGAACCTAGAATACCACAACATACACGATTTTCGTCGCGGAGGCGACAGATTTGACTTGCCGTCGCCGATGGCCCACATATCGGAGGGAGGAGAGCACGACATAAACTGCGCCAACTTGAAATGGGACTGGCTGCCGGCGAGCGGAGTGCGCCACGCGTCGCTGTTTGCGTCGCTGCAGCATGTGGACAGAGAGAGTTACTATGGAGAGCGCGAGGAGGGGGAGCCGATAGGGACGGCATACGGATATACGCAGGATTTGACGCTGAACTACGGGAGTATGTATAGCCGCCACTTTGACACACTGTGGTTTATGCCGGCGGAGTTTACCGTTGGCGTGGAGCACACGGTTGACGGCATGAGAGACTACACCATGGGCAGCGGCGACACGCTTAGGCAGAAGATAGGCGTTGTGAGCGCGTATGTGCAGAACGAATGGAAGGATCGGAGATGGAGTGTGCTGCTGGGCGGCAGATTGGACAAGCACACGATGATAGCGTCGCCGGTGGTGAGTCCGCGAGTGAATGTGAGATATGCCATAAACGACCACGTGTCGCTGAGGGGAGGATACTCGTCGGGATTCAGGGCGCCGCAAGTGTATGACGAAGACCTGCATGTGGGCGCCGTAAGCGGCGAGTTGTACAAGATAACGAACGCGGCGGACTTGAAGATGGAGCGGTCGCACTCGCTGACGGGATCGGCGAATGTGTGTATGCATGTGGGCGAGGTTGAGGCCAACTTGCTGGTGGAAGGTTTTTACACGCGCATAAACAATGCCTTTGTGAACGAGCTTTTGTTTGACGACACAGTGAGCGGCTATATGCACTATGAGCGCCGCAACGCCGAGGGGGCGGAAGTGATGGGGGTGAATGTGGAGATGACGGTGTCGCCGCTGGAGGATATGCGACTGCAGCTGGGCGGCACATGGCAGAGGAGTATGTATAGCGGCATGGGAAAAGAGTGGAGCGAGGGGCTGTATGAGCGGAGGATGGAGCGCGCGCCGGACTTATACGCATACCTGACGGGAGAGTATAGACCTTGGAGCAACATAGTGCTGACGATGACAGGGACCTTTACGGGACCGATGCTGGTGTATCACCACGAGGCTGAGGAGGAGGCGCCAGCAGGGTCGAAACACGGAGGCGAGGGGCATGTTGAGAAGGTGATTACGGATTCGTTTTTCGACTTGTCGATGAAGGCGGCATACAGTATTCCTTTTGGCAAGGGCTCGGAACTGGAGCTGAGCCTGGGTGTGCAGAACATTCTGAACAGCTACCAGAAGGATTTGGATTGCGGCCAGGAGCGCGACGCAGCATACATCTACGGGCCGTCGCTGCCAAGGACTATATTCTTTGGAGCGAGGGTGAAGATGGGAAGTTGATGTTAACGCGTTAACATCAACTTTAACCTTAACGTTAACTTTAACTTTGACGAATTGCTTTTGCTCGCGGGCGCTCGCGTCTCTTTTCATTACGGAAAAAGACAGAAAAGACGGAAATAAACGCAATAGTTTGCCTGCGGCAACGTTGACTTTAACCTTGACGTTAACTATAGCCCTAACTTTGACGAAAAAAGCCTGCGGTTATCCACCCCGCAGGCTTTTTTGTGCTTTGAACCGTTTTTGCTTTGACTCGGATGAAGGGAGTCGTTATTGTTTAGTTGTAAGCGTGGATGCCTCCCAGAATGAAGTTGACTCCGAAGTAGGTGATGATGACTGAAAGGAAGGCTATGAAGCAATAGATATGGAATCGAGTGGGGCTACTGTTGTGCTGGTGATTGATGAGTGGAAATAGATAGACGATGAGGGTTATGAGAGCCCAAACTTCCTTTGGATCCCAGCTCCAATAGTTGCCCCATGATATGTTGGCCCAAAGAGCTCCAATGACGATGCCGACAGCGAGGAGGGCTGTGGCGGGATAGAGCATAAGGAGGCTGACGCGTTGCATAGCGGCAGCGTGACGGCGAAGGATGATAGCCGCCAATCCGTTGAGGGCTATGAAGAAGAAGAGAGCGTAGGAGATCATTATGACCGTTACGTGGAGAGTGAGGAGCGGCGAGCTGAGGACAGGCATAAGATGGGTTACGGGCGGATTGCTGCCGCTCATCATGGCCACCAAGAGACAGAAGCCCATGGAGAGGAGGCCGATGGAGGGGGCTATGGGGTAGCGACGGGCGAGAGAGACACAAACGATGCCGATGACGATGGCGGTGAGGTTCATGCTATCGAAACCGCCAGCCATAGGGATGTGTCCGCCGGCGACCCAACGGAGAGAGAAGATGAGGATGAGAAAGAGGGTGAGAGCCAAGACGAGAGCGGCGCCGAGATGGGTGGAGATGTTGCGAGGGCGCGAGGAGGACGAAGAGCGGAAGATGGCGAGGGCGAAAAAGAGGAGTCCCAGAGAGACGGCAAGCATGGCGAGCCAACGGCCGGTGGTGAGGCGATTGTAGAGACGCTCGGCGCTGAAGCGAGAAGACGGGGGCAGGACATCGCCGGCGACCTTATGCTGAAAGACAATGGTTTTGTCGAAGACACGCTCCAGCTGGTCGAAGTCGCCGTTGACGACGAGCTCCTGGCAATAGCCCAGTTGCTTGCGAATGAAAAGGAAATTGTCGTCGGGGGTATAGAGAGGGAGTTTGTCGTTTTGTGCGAACCATGAGACAGAGCCGGCAGAGTCGGCGACGGGGTAGATTTTGAGGAATTTGCCGCCGAGGAGCATTTGGATGATGTTGAATTTTTCGCTTGCGGCGCGGAGAGTTTTGGACATAGAGCCAGAGGCAGGAGGCATAGCCATAGGTGCGCCAGAGGCGGGAGAGGCGAAGGCATCCTGATGGGCAAAGAGGTCGTTGTAGGAGACCCGGCGGTTGGTGGAGCCCAGCAGCTGATGGACATCGTCGCCCTTGACCTTGATCATAGGTTCGTCGGCCCACTGGCTGAAATAGAAGAGCCATCCGCTGAGGACCTGTTCGGGGGTCAAGCCCTGATAGCGAGCGTTGCCGCAGAGTTTGGTGGTGAGGTCCTTGGCCAAAGTCTGCATGGGGCAGATGCGGCCCTTGTAGAGGACATAGATGCGGCCCATTTTGTCGGCTGTAGAGCGCGGTAGAGTTTGTGGGGCAGCGTGAGCCTCGGCGGCGGCGAGAGAGAGGAGCAAGAGGACGGGCAGAGAGCCCTTGGCCAGCTGGCGGAAACGCGAGGAGCGCGAGACGAATAGGAGCACGATGCCCAGAGCCAGGAAGAGATAGCCGATGTAGGTCACGGCGATGCCCCAGGGGTCGTGAGAGACGCTGAGGACCGAGTTGCCCTCGTCGTCGTAGTCCTCCTGATAGAAACGGAAGCCAGAGCGCTTGAAGATGTTGTTCATAGAAACGTCGACACTCTCGCCATCGACAGACAAGTGGCTGACGAAATCCATAGGCGACCTAGTGCCAGGATAGGGGATGACCTCGAAGCGGTCGAGAGTGAGAGAGAAAGGGAGATGGCAAAGCTGGCCCTTGTCGGTGGTGAAGCTGTTGGCCGGGACACCGGGGTGAAGAGAGAGAGAGCCAGAGCGCCCCGTGGTGGCGGTGAGCAAGCCGCCCATGAGGACGAAAAGGACAGAGAGGTAGAGAGAGAAGAGGTAAGGTTTGTGCCACATGCGCTCGCTGACGATGGACCAAAGGACAAAGATGCCTACGGCGGCCAAGAGGAGATAGAACCACCAGGCGCCATAGATGTGAGAGGCCGCCCAATCGTGGCCCTTAAATTTCTCAAAAATGGTGCCTGCCGCGAGGACAGCGACGACAGGCACCATGATGAAAAGACACAAGGTCTTAGAATGTTTCATAGAAATAATATATTACCATTGCGTTAATAATGGTGATGAATTACAATATAATATAGATCATAGTCAGAACAAGAGAGATAACGCACCAATATTAAATAGCGTCGATAAATTTCACCACCGCGTCGCGGTCGGCTTTGCTAAGTTTGCGGAACTTCTCGACGGTCCAGCGGGCGTCGCTCTGCGGTGCGCCGTGCCACATGATAGCCTCGATGACATTGCGAGCGCGGGCGTCGTGAAGGCGGTCGCTATGGCCGCTGCAGAGAGGTGCGAGGCCGCGTCCCCAGAGAGGAGTGGTGCGGCACCAACCAGTGCGGATGTCGTTGACCATAAAGAGGCGATGCTGAACGAAGTCGCTATATGGCCAAATTTTTTGGTGAGGATAGCGAGGGAGGCGAGCATCGGCCGTTTGGAAAAAGCCCGTGGGGTCGGTGAACTCGTCGTTGCCGGTGGTCCAACTGGGGCGATGGCAAGAGGCGCAACCCAATTCGCGGAACAGTTTTCTGCCACGCTGGACCTCAGGGTCGTTGAGGTTGCGAGCGGCAGGGACAGCCAAGCCGCGGTGCCAAACCATGAAGTTGACATAGTCGCGGTCGCTCATCTCGGCGGGGAGAGTGTCGCAGAGGAGATAGTTGCGGATATCGGTGGCGGGGTTGCCCGTTTTGTTCCACTGAGGGAAATAGGAGTAGAACTGAGCCTGAACATCGGGGTCGTTGGCAGAGGCGTCGGCGTAGATAGAGGGAGTGAGACTGAGGTAGTGGCTGCGCTTGTTGCTACGGTTGACGTTGGTGATATTCCAGATGGCGTTGCTGCCCGGGGCATCCTGGAGAGGGCCGCGGGAGAGCGCATAGGTGAAGCGCTTGGGGTGGTTGGTGTTGCCATAGTAGGCCGAGGGGGCCCAGTCGTTGCCCGCCCAGAAAGCCGGGTTGAGGTTGGCGCCGGCGTCGTATTCCCTCTGATACTGAGCTTTGAGCGAATCGTCGGGGATGGCATCGATGAGACCAGTGCCGTAGATGCCGATGGTAGTTTCGAGGCGGAAAGCCAGCTGGCCGTAGGGAGTTACCAAAGGAGCGTAGAAAGCATCCTCGGGGATGTAGACCTCGGGATAGATGAGGCTGTAGCTTTCGCCGTCGTCGAACTTGTTGCCCCACTCGTCGGTGTAGTTGAGCCAGGAGATCTGGATTTTATCCTCGTCGATGGGAGCCTTGAAAGGCGGGACAGCCTTAGTTTGAGGCATGCCAGCGACAGAGGGTTCGTAGCCGTTGGTGGCGCTGTTGTATACGACGAGGAGGTAGCCGTTGGCCCAGTCGTCGGCGCGGTAGCGCTCCATGCGTCGGCCGTGGCCATAGCCCGGGTGGCAGGTTTCGCAGCTAGAGCGGACATAGACGGGGCCCAAGCCGTTGAAAGGCGGGTTGTTTTGAGTTACGGTATGTTCGAAAAACATTTCGCCATACTTGAAAGCCGTGGCCATACCAGCGCGTTCGGTGGCAGGAGAAGGGTCCTCGTAGGCCGAAGCCGATTGATTGAAAGTGGTGCCGAGTTCGCCGCCGGCGAGAGTTTCCTCGGCGACCCAGTCGGGCTGGTTGGGGTCGGAAGGAGAAGGCTCGACAGGGTCATCCTTGCAAGAGACGATGCCCACCGACAGCAGCAAAGTTGCTAAAAAGAGAGGAATACGAGTGTTCATAGTTGTTAATTTAGATGGATTAAAAAAATATGGTAAAAATGACGGAAAGTGCATTACATATTTCTTATAGCGTCGATAGCCTCATCGATAGCCTCGCTCAATTGGGCGCAAGCCTCGACAGCCTCGCCGTTGGCGGGGTCGCTGAAATGGAGAGCAAAGGGAGCAGGCATAGCAAGGATTTTGGCCAAGGCGTTGTCAATTTTGGTCATGACCTTGGCATCCAAGTCGGCATTGATAGCCGAGACAAAGGCATGCAAAGACTTAGAGTTGTCGCGCTGGCCCTCGACGCCGCCCATCCAAACGTTTTGGATGCTGCGGATGTTGTTGGCGAAGTCGGTGATAGACATATAGCTGTAGGGAGACTCGATATAGGTGATATCCTCGCCGTGCCAAGCGGAGTAGATTTTGGAGCTGCCCACCTCGTCGGCGATATCGACGCAACCTTGGAGGATAGCGACGAGAGCGGCGGTGCGGGTGCCATAGGTACTTCCAGGCTTGCCGGCATTTTTGATGTTCCAGCCATAGCTGTTGCCAGAGCCAGCGACGTCGTAGGCAAGCTCGATGTCGTCGAGTTTATCGATATGGCTTTGAGGGGCGTTGTCGCCCAGCCAGCTGACTTCAAGCTGATAACAGCGGTTGCGGAGGTCGCCGGCCACAGCGACGACATAGGTCCACTCGTCGGCAGAGATATCGGAGACCTGCTTAGGCTGTCCATTGGCAAAAAGGATGAACTCGATGCCATGGAAACCGAGCAAGGCATTGCCGAGGCGCTCGCCAGCGACGACATCGCCGTCATCGGCGTTGAGAGCGGCTATCATAGCAGGACTGCTCATAAGAGTGTTGAAAGCACTTTCGTCCAAGGGCCAAGAATCGATGTGAGGGTCGATGCCGAAATCGCCGGCGGCGCCGAAGAGGAAGGCCTCACTCCTCTCCCACCAAGCGCGAGCCTCGAGGAAAGTCTCGCAAGCAGAATTCAAGCCATTCTGAGACGGGTTGATTTTGAGAGCGGCCAGCTGGTCGGCCAAAGAACCTGCCGCTTGAGCCAAAGCCGAATAGGTGGGAGCGACGGTGTGGTCGACGAACTGAGAAGCGATGGCGGCGGCGTTTTCGTCGTTGTCGACATTGACCGAAGGTTTCTCATCGTCCTTGCAAGAAGTGAAAAGCATTGTAGTGGCGGCAACGACCGTCAGCAAAGAAAGTTTAAGATAGTTGAATTTCATTATACAATAGTTTTTTAAGATTAGAATCAATGATTGAAAAAGCCTGTCCAGGTGATGGCCAGAGCGACGAAAGGTTCGTTGTTGTACTGAGCAGCCAGGAGGCGGACGCCGCCCTCGACTTTGACAACAATCTCAGGCAAGGGAATATAGTTGACGCCAAGCGAGAGGCATTGACGTTCGGCCCATTCCACGTCGGTCAAACCGTTGGCGGGGACGAAGCTGTCGTAGTGGTCATAGCGGCCGAAGAGATACAATTTGGCGTGAGAGTTGGAGGGAGCCAGAAGGTTGACGCCAGCCTCGATGGAGGCGTCCCAGGCGCACTCGCCGACGGTGGAATGAGGATAAGGGTTGCCCGTCATGGTAGTTTGGTTTTTGTTGCGGCTAGATATCAGCGCGGCGTCGCCGAGATGGCCGTAGTCGGCATTGCCGCGGAGGGTAAGCCAACGGTTATTGTAGGCGAAGTCGAAAGCGCCAATAAGGACGGTGCCTTTGGCGCCGAAATAGCGCGACGACTCGGAGTAGACAGTCGTGGTGATGTCGTTGTTGAAGCTGTTGCCGGCATAGCCGCTGAGGCTGAGGCGGAGGCCTTTGACGCCCGTCCAGTCGACACGCGCCGCGGTGCTGACGCCGTTGGCGGGGCGGAATTCGTAGGGAGAGGCCGAGCCGTTGTGAATCCAACCAGCATCGTTGAAGAGGTTGCTGTTGAGCGAAGGCAGGAGCTGCAGCTCATAGCGCCAGCTGCCGGCCTTGCCCCAGAGGCTGAGGCCCGTTTCGTGCCAAGTGCAAGGCATGATAGTGTTTTCGCCCTCAGGGCGATAGACGCCAAAGAAGCGGTTAGGCGTATGGTTGTTGTTGGTCATGCCGACAGGGACGACGATGTGGCCGGCGCGGATGTTGAGATGAGGGCCGAAACTTTTCTGGACCCAGAACTGCTCGAGGGCGACCTCGCCTCCGCGCTCAATCTCCTGCTCGAACTCGCCAGTTTCCTCAGTTTCCTTCTCGACGGCAGCTTCCACGCCCCCATGCTCGAACTCGATTTCGGTGCCCACCGACCAACCGCGGCCGAAGTCATAGCCCAACATGATGACTGCGTGAGGGATATCGACGCGGCCAAAGCCAGGCGCATCCTTGTAGCGGTCGGCGTGGCTGTAGCGGAAGACATTGTCGCTATAGAAGTGATGGCTATAGGCAGCCTCGCCATAGCCGCCAACAATGAGATGCGATTTGCGCAATGAGGTGTCGCTCTGAGCCGAAAGAGAGCCGGCGACGCAAAGCATAAAACAAGCACAAATAATTGATAACAAAACCATTCTATTCATTTTTCATGCGTATTTTCAAGATGCAAATATCCACAATGGCCAAAGTGTGGACAATCACTAAAAATAGTGATTATGGCGTTATGAATAGTTATCATTTAGGTTGTGTTGCGCGCCGAGGAGGGTTGATTATACTTATCTATAATGAAATGCGAGGAGAGTGATTATTGCGATTAATGCTGGTTTGGGGGGATTATTGCAACTTAAAGGTTGGGGGGATTACAATATTTTTAGGATTCTTGCGTATTTCTTTGAAATGTCATAACGAATAACAATAGTTTTTTTGAAGGATGGGTGTAATAGCACGACAAAGTATACGAGGGGCGCTGGCAAACTACCTAGGAGTGGCGATAGGATTTTTCACCACTTTCTTCGTGCTTACCGACTGTTTGAGCCAAGAAGAGATAGGATTGACACGCGTCATGGTAGACGCCGCAATGCTTTTCAGCGGCCTGGCACAGCTGGGCACCAACGCTTCAATAATAAAGTTTTTCCCTTTCTTCAAGTCGGAAGACGGCAAAAACCACGGCATATTTGGTTGGTCAATACTCATACCCTTTATTGGATTCTGCATCTTCGCTCTGTGTTTCTTCATATTCAAGGCCGACATTATTGATCTTTATTCGCAGAAATCGCCTCTAATGGCCAACTACTGCTATCTCTTGCTGCCTCTCACTTTCTTTGCCCTTTACTTAGCTGTGTTTGAGACAAACGCCAGCGTTCTGTTACGTATCACCGTACCCAAACTGGTTAGAGAAGTCGGCATACGAATTTTCAATCTTGTGTGCTATATCCTATATGGCAAAGAGATCATATCGCTTGACACTTTTGTGATACTCTTCTGCATGTCGTATGGCATAGCTATGCTTATCAACTTTTTCTACCTGCTCTCGTTAGGGAAGATATCGTTTCGCATTGACTGGAAATTTATTACGCGGGAGAGGATGAAGGAGATAGTGCTGTATACGCTTTTTATGACGGCGACGGTGCTGGCGGGGAACATACCGCTGATAAACACGCTATTTTTGGGAGCGCAGACAGGGTTGGCGCTAACCGGAGTATATACCATAGCATTTTATATTGCCAACATTGTGGAGGTGCCCTACAGATCGCTTGGGGCCATATCGAGGCCTATGATATCGCAAGCCGTGAGGGAGGGCAACTGGAGCGAAGTGAACCGGTTGGGAAAACAAGTGTCGCTGCACCAATTTCTAGTGAGCACGCTGATTTTGCTGCTGATATGGGTGAACTTGGAAGCGTTGTTTGACGTCATACCACACGGAGAGGAGTATGTGGGCGGCATGAGAGTAGTGTTGTTTTTGGGATTGGCGAAGATAGTGAACTCGTCGCTGAGCATAGGGACAGATATTCTGAATTTTTCGAAATACTATCCGCTGTCGCTGTTTTTCATTGTGGTGCTGACGATGTCGGCAATTGTTTTCAACCGTTGGCTGATACCACTGTGGGGAATAGACGGATCGGCATGCGCAACGTTGTTTTCATACCTGCTATATTTCGCATGTTTGCTTGTCTTTCTGAAGAAGAAGCTGGATGTAGGACTTTTCTGCCGAAAGCAGTTGTTTGTGGCGCTCTTTATCCTTGCGCTCTTTGGCTTAGGAGAGTTGTGGGATGTGACTGTGCTGAGTGAGATGAGGGGTATAGGAGGAAGCCCAATAGTGGCAACGCTGCTGAACGCCCTGCTTAAGACAGTGGTCTTGCTGGGGATAATACTAGTGGTTTTGAAAAGGGCACATATCTCGAAGGATATTGACGCGATATTGGAGAAGGTGAAGTTAGGGCCTGCGGCACGAAAACGATAACAAAAACGAGCCTACGGCAACGTTAACCTTCACATTAACGTTTTGGAATACAAATAGCGCGAAGGAGCACGAATGGGGTCGCTTGCGGGCGCTAGCAACGCATACTCTCCTCTACTCTACCCTATTCATCTCGACGCGCTACTTCGTTACAGAGACTGGGGGCGAGAGGAGAATGCCGGAGGCTTGATGAAGTTCTGGCAGGGATGTATTAGCCTTTGATTTGGACGGCGAAGCCTTCGTCGATGAGAGGTGCGAGGAGAGTTCGAATCTCGTCGGCAGGGATTTTCTGCAAGCCTTGGGCGGGAGTTGGACGGTCGATGGTGTAGGCCATAAGCTCACGAGGATGGAGCAGACGCACGATGTCGAGCATGGGCAAAAGGACTTCGGGATCGGAGGAATCGAAGTCGGAACTGCGCAGAAGACACCATTGGAGGATGAAGTCGCCCTTGAATTGCTTTAGAGCCTCGATGACACGGGCAATGTCGTAGCCTGGTGCGGGATTGTTGATTTTGGCGACAAGGTCGTTGGTTGGGGCGTCGATTTTCATTATGGGGTTGTCGACGCGACGCAAGGCTTGGAAGATGTCGGGGATGTGGACGCGAGTGGCATTGCTGAGGACAGAGACTTTGGCAGATGGGGCATACTGGTCGCGAAGGGCGAGGGTGTCGTCGATGATTTTGGGGAACTCGGGGTTGATGGTTGGCTCGCCGTCGCCGCTGAAGGTGATGGAGTCGACTTTGACCTGTTGCCGCTCGAGGCGTTGCAACATAGCTTGGAGGTCGGAAAAGACCTTGGATGCGGAGGGGAGGACGGTGTCGTTGCGTCCGTCGCGGTTCCAACCGCATTCGCAATAGATACAATCGAAATTGCAAAGTTTGCCTTTTTCGGGCAGGAGGTTGATGCCCAAAGATGTTCCGAGGCGGCGACTATGGATGGGTCCGAAGACTGTTTCTTCTCTTAGCATGGTTATAGGACAAGTGGTTAAGAGGTTGATGGTTGAGGGAAGTAATTTTTGCAAAAATACACATTTTTTTTGACATTCGATGTTATTGAGTAACTTTGCAGCGCCTTGTGGAAGAGTTGTGGAGCGATAGGGATGTGATTAACAATGCTCCACCCGTTACAGAAGGTACATAAAGGAATGCAAAAATATCGAAGTTACATACTACCCATAGCTATTGTTCTTGGATTGATACTGCACAAGTATTGCGCCATGTTCAGTTTCATGGTGCCCTACATTATCTTCACCATCCTGCTGCTGACATTCTCGGCTGTGGACATAAAGCGGCTAAGGATGGGGTGGCTTGACGTATGGCTTATGCTGTTCCAAATCGTGGTAAGTTTGGGATCGTTTGTGGTATTGAAATGGTGCGGAGCCAGCGATGTGGTGGCCGAGGGGGTGCTGATAGGAGTGCTGTGTCCGGTGGCGTCGTCGGTGGCGGTGATAAGCTGTATGCTTGGCGCCAACCGAGAGACAGTGACGGCATACACAATAATAGGCAATTTGATGGTGGCTGTTGTGGCGCCGATATATTTCTCGTTTATCGGGAATCAGCAAGAAATGCCATTCCTAGAGTCGTTTTGGATGATACTGAAACGCATAGGGACCGTCATAGGGCTACCCTTCTTTATAGCATGGGCATTGGAGGCATGGATGCCGAAGGCGAGCGAGTGGCTGAGGAGATACAAAGGATTGTCGTTTTACCTGTGGTCGTTCGCGCTGCTGTTCACATTGGGGCAGACGATAGATTTCATATTCCTTCACGGAGAGGGCAACTGGGGGAGCATAGTGTGGTTGGGAGTGGCGTCGCTGCTGTTTTGCGTTGTGCAGTTTGGTTTCGGACGCTGGCTGGGAGGACGCTATGGCGACAAGATCAGCGGGGGGCAGCTGTTGGGGCAGAAGAACACCGCAATGGGTATATGGATGGCCAACTACTACCTGACGCCGCTGGCGTCGGTTTTCATGGCATTTTACTCGGTGTTTCAGAATGTATGGAACAGCTGGCAGATGTGGGAAGTAGGCAAAAAAACTAAAGAGATAGAAACCTTAAATAACAACCAATGAAAACACACATTATTATGACCGCGGCAATGGCATTAGTTATGCTATGCGCCTGCACGAGCAACAATGAAAACAAAGAAGAGACATCGGACGCCGTCACTTTTGACGAGGTGCTGAAAAGTCGTCGCAGCGTACGCAGTTACGACGCAACGAAAACCATCAGCGAAGCCGAAGTGCGCAACCTGCTCATTGCCACACAAGAAGCGCCATCGTGGGCTAACCAGCAGCCCTCGAAATACTATGTAGCCATGAGTGCCGAAAAAATAGAAGCCATCCAGAACCTTGTGGGCGAGCGCAACAAGCAGAACATAGCCGGAGCCCCAGTGCTGATAGTGTCGACCTACGAGAAAGGCAAGTCGGGATTTTTCCAAGGCCAGCAGACCAACGAGATAGGTGACGGATGGGGAGCCTATGACAATGGTCTCAGCAATGCCTATTTCATTCTAGCAGCCCGTGCCAAAGGATACGACACATTGATTATGGGTATGCGCGATAGCAACGAGCTCCGCAAACTGTGCAACATACCCGAGAACGAAGTCGTAATGGCAGTGATTTCGCTCGGCTACAGAGCCGAAGAGCCCAAACAGCCCACCCATCGTCCGCTGAACGAAGTGGTACAATTCATATAAAAAATAAAGAAAAAACCTATTGGACCTATCCATCGCTACTGTCAGCGGCGGATAGGTTCATCATTTTCTATTGAGTCGAGAATATTCAGATAGTTCTGATAGCGCTCCTCGCTTATTAGGCCCGAGGAGACAGCTGCTTTGACGGCGCAGCCAGGCTCATGGCGATGGGTACAGTTGGCGAAATGGCAGTCGTGGAGCACCTTGCGCATCTCGGGAAAGAAGTGCGACAATTCCTCGGGGGTGAAGTCGACCATACCAAACTCCTTGATGCCGGGAGTGTCGACGAGGAAAGAGGGTTTGACTTTGTCATCGTTGGCATTGATAGGGAAAAGCTCGGCGAAAGTTGTGGTGTGTTTGCCTTTGAGGCTCCACTCGCTAACTTCGCCCGTTTTGAGGTGAAGAGAGGGGTCGATGGCGTTGAGGAGAGCCGATTTGCCGACACCACTGTGGCCGCTGAAGAGAGAGACATTGCCAGAGATGAGATTTTTGATTGTATCGACGCCCATACCGGAGAGAGCAGAGACCTCGAAGACAGGGTAGCCGGCGTTGGTATAGATAGCTTTGATTTCGTTGTGGATAGCCCAAAGCTCGTCGTTGTAGAGGTCGCACTTGTTGAAGATGATGACCGAGGGGATATGGTAGGCCTCGGCGGTGACGAGGAGGCGGTCTATAAAGCCCGTAGAGGTGCGCGGGAAGCCGAGGGTGGCGACAATACAGAGTTGGTCGATATTGGCGGCGATGACGTGAGTTTGCTTGCTGAGTTTGGTAGCGCGACGAATGATGCAGTTGCGGCGATCATTGATTGCGGTGATAAAACCCGTGCCATCGTCGAGGATTTGGAAGGCAACATGGTCGCCGACGGCGATGGGGTTGGTTTGCTTGTTGCCGCGAATGCGGAAATTGCCCCTCAGGCGGCAGGTGAAAGTTTCGCCGCCGTCGGTCAGCACATTATACCAACTACCTGTAGTTCTGACAACTAAACCATTCAGTACATCATTACTATCCATATTGCATCTTGACTGTTGCTTTTGCAAAAATACATTTTTTTAGGGAATTGGAGAAAAATCAGTATTTTTGCATCTCAAAAAACGACGTGACAATGATAACCAAAAGAATACTGACACTGATTGCTTTGCTGCTAGTCGCCAACAACGCTATTGGCCAACGCGACTACTGGGACAACCTAAAGGTGTACGAGGTCGGCAAGGTGGCGCCGCACGCCGACATCATACCTGCCGACAGCCATTGGATTATGGACCTTGGAGGAATGTGGTCGTTTTTGTATTATGAACGGGCAGAGTATGTGCAAAGAGGGTTGGAAAAGGGAGCATACATAATGCCCGACTTCGACCCGAAGCAAGATTTGAGGCGATGGGACAGCATCATCGTTCCTGGCAACCTAGAGCTGCAAGGCTACGGAGTGCCGGTATACGTGAACATGAAGAACGAGTTTCCGAGCAATCCTCCGCATGCGCCAAGGGGATACAATCCGACAGGGGTTTACGCTCGCGACGTTGAGATAGCCGAAGAGTGGATTGGGCGCAGCGTATATTTCAGAATAGGCGCGGCGGCGTCGGCGGTAGAGCTATATGTGAACGGCGAGTTTGTGGGTTACAGCGAGGACTCGAAGACGCCAGCGGAATGGGAGATTGGGCGATATGTGAAGAGTGGAAAGAACCGCATATGCATAATATTGCATCGTTGGAGCGACGGCAGCTATCTGGAATGTCAGGATATGTGGAGGATGAGCGGCATAACAAGAGATGTGACAATGTACTGCCTGCCGAAAAGCCATATAACCGACTACCGCATCGACGCCCTGCTGGACACCGTGGACTATGGCAGCGGCAAGGTGAACGTAACAATATACGGACAAGGCCACAGCGACGGCCTGCTCGCAGAAGTATCGCTACCCGCTCTCGGCATCGGGAAAACGCTGCCTTTCTTCGAACTCGACACCGCTTTACTGCTCAGTCATACGGAATTAAGAATCGCCGGCGTAAAACCTTGGTCGGCAGAGAGTCCTGATCTCTATGCCATCACTATCAAGCTGAAAGACAAGAACGGCCGCACCATTCAAACCATTGAGAAACAGATTGGTTTCCGCACTGTGGAGATCAAGGACGGTCTGCTGTGCGTGAACGGCAAGCCCGTGACCATAAAGGGCGTGAACCGCCACGAGCACAACGCCTGGACGGGTCATGTGGTAAGCCGCGAACAGATGGAGAATGACATTAGATTGATGAAAGAGAACAACATCAACGCCGTGCGCACCAGCCACTATCCCGACGACGAATACTGGTATGAACTCTGTGACCGCTACGGCCTGTACGTATGGGACGAAGCCAACAACGAGAGCCACGCTCAGGGCTACGGCAAGAACAGCCTAGCCAAGAAGGCTGAGTGGACCAAGCCGATATGGTACCGCGTGAACAATATGATACAACGCGACCGCAACCATCCGTCGGTGATTGTTTGGTCGCTCGGCAACGAGTGCGGCAACGGCATTTGCTTCGAAGAGGCCTATAGACGCGCCAAAGCCACAGACCCGACACGCCCGGTCAGCTATGAGCGAGCCGAGCTGGATTGGAACACCGATATAGTGGGAATCATGTACCCGAGTGTGGACTACCTTGCCTGGTATGGCAGAACGATGGACTCTATCCGCAACGGTCTCACAATTCAAAATTCAAAATTCAAAATTCAAAATTCCCCTCGCCCCTACATTATGGTCGAATACTGTCATGCGATGGGCAACAGCCTGGGAGGACTGAGCGACTATTGGGACACCATAGACAAATACCCTTCACTGCAAGGCGGATTTATATGGGACTGGCAGGACCAAGGATTGGATCGCACGCCGGCAATGGAGATGCCAACGAATGGTGGCATTGTTGACGTTTTTTTCAGGTATCCGCAAGTCTCGTTGGGAGGCGACATGGGAAAGCTGCCGGGTATTGAGGACGACGGTGACTTCTGCGCAAATGGCATCTGCGACGCCTACGGCACCCCCTACGCTTGTATGGAGGAGGTAAAGGCTGTTTACGGGGATAGAGCCAACGTTAACGAGAACCTTAACAGTGAAGGTAAAATGAGGGGGTATAGGAAGAAGAAGACTGGAGCCACGATAATGGTGAAGAAGTGTGACAACGGAGCGGTGCAAATGAAGGGAGAAGACTTTGAGATAGAGATTGATGTAGAGAGAGGGGAAGTGGCACGATATGAGTGGAAAGGAGAAGAGATGTTGAGGAATGTACGTCTGAACCTTTGGCGGCCACCGACGCAGAACGACCGCGCAGACCGCAACGGCGCAAGAGCATGGGAGGGGTTGGAGAAGCTGAAGATTAACATGTTGAGTGTCGATATCAAAGATATCACCAACGACACTACACGCTATGCCACATCAGAGGTGGTGATGGACTATCTAATGACCAATGAGACTGGCGAGTCGATGCCTGTGCGCGAAGTGGTAGAGGTGGCCGACGATGGGGCAATGCAGATAAGTGTGAGACTGCAAGGCGAAGGTGTTTTCCCCACCTTTGCCCGAGTAGGACTGCAGGGCAAACTGCCAAACGAGTTTGTCGACGCAACATGGTTAGGTTACGATGCCGAGCGATATCCTGATCGGCGCACTGCCGGGAAATACGGTTTATGGTACTATTACAACTGGAGAAACACCACCGAATACCACGCCGTTCCACAAGAGGAGGGTAACCGCGAGGCAGTACGGCTGTTTATTGTCAACCCCCAAAAGCAAAAGGCAATGCAGTTCACTATTGACAACAGCACCCTGTTGAATTTCAGCATACACGAATACGAAGACAGCGTTGTGGCCGCATACGACCGTTGGTGGAAAATGCCCGCTCCCGACGACAAATACAGCATTATAAACATCGACAGCCGTATTGCAGGCCTCGGAACTGCCACATGTGGTCCGGGAGTAAGAGAAAAATACCGTCTGAGCGGCGACAGCACATACACATTTCGATTTACAATCACACCACTGGATTGGAGAAGTTTTACAGCAGACTCCATGCCAAACTGCGCCCCGTTCGGACACAACGAACTTATCGATGTCCCGATGCCATCGACAAACAAAACCATCAACATAAAAGACATCAAAGCATCGAAAGGTCCGAGCAAGCAGTATGGCAACGCATTCCCAGGTGCGCTATACGACGGCAAGCGTGCCATTGCCGGTGACTACAGCGAAGGTTGGACGGGATGGAGCGGAATGGACACACTAACACTCAATGTGAATACAAGCATACGGCACACTCGGAGCATCACTATAGGCACCTGCCATGCCCCCGACGACTGGGTGCTGACGCCAACAAAAGTTGAGATTTGGGACACTCACAGAAAAGTCTGGCAAGAGTGCGCGAGGACAACCATCAACGACGAGCGCCAAGGAAGACAACGAGTAGTTTTCCAATGTGAACCGCGCTACAAGATGCTTCGGTGTTTGTTAGGTAAGCACTTATGCCATTATAGAACCGTCTATCCAACAAAGAAAATAACGATACGCATCATCCACCCCTCTACCCTTCCCGACTGGCACACATACAAGGGCGAGAAGGCGTGGCTGATGATAGACGAAATAGAAGTAAAATAGCGATAGTTGGAGCCATTGAAGCGACACAAGGAGAGCCTGTAGATTAGCCTTGGCACAGAAGTCGGAGACAGAAGACAGTTGAGACAGAAGAGATCTTTTTGCTAAAAAAAATGGATTAGAAAGGGAGAATTATTAAATTTTTTAATATCTTTGCCATTATCTTTCGCAGCAGGCAATATAATATATTTCATTAATCCATAATACAATACACCATGTACAGAATCGAAAGCCATCCTATTCTCGACATTCCGCAAAGCGAAGTCGTTGAATTTCTTTTCAATGGTCAGAAGGTTCAGGGTCGTCGAGGCTACACCATAGCCGCCGCCCTACATCAAGCAGGATTTCCAGTGCACAGCCACAGCGTTGACGGCAAGCCACGCAGTTTGGAATGCGGCATAGGCAAATGTGGAGCATGTGAAATGCTCGTTGACGGCCGCATACGCCGCATATGCATAACCCCTGTTGACAACGTTCACGAAGTTCGCGAGCTCAGCAAGGATTATCTGCCAGAGGTGACGCCTGTAAAAGACAAAGAGGTGAAGATATACAAGACCAAAGTCGCCATTATCGGTGCCGGTCCCGCAGGGTTGGCGTGCCGCGAGCAGCTCAACGCCCTAGGTATAGACAACATAGTGGTGGACAATAACACACGCATAGGTGGACAGTTTAACATGCAAACCCACCAGTTCTTCTTTTTTGAGCGAGAGAAAAAATTTGGCGGAATGCGAGGCTTCGATATTGCTAAGACCCTTGCAGGAGACTCGACAGAGGGCATACTGCTGAACAGCACCGTGTGGGACCTCCTTGAAGGCCGCCGCATAGCCATAAAGAACACCGCCACCGACGAAGTAGCCTACATAGACGCCGACCATCTGGTTGTTGCCACCGGAGCGGTACCCTTCATGCCCACCTTTGAGAACGACGATGTGCCAGGAGTTTATACAGCCGCTGTGTTCCAAAAGATGATGAACCAAGAGCACACCCTATTGGGAAAGAATGTGCTGACCGTAGGCGCCGGAAACATAGGATACCTCACCTCGTACCAAGGTATGCAGGCAGGAGCCAATATTAGAGCCATAATAGAGGCCATGCCACGCGAAGGCGGTTTCCCTGTACAAGCCAACAGAGTGAGACGATTGGGAATACCCATTATGACGGGATACACCCTTGTGCGCGCTGTTGCCAATGCTGACAGAACCGCAATAACAGGAGCGGTGATAGCAAAATGCGAGAATTTCAAACCCATAGCAGGCACCGAGCAACTGATAGAGGGCATAGACATCATCAACATCTGCACCGGACTTGTCCCCGACAACCAGCTGTTGGTGAAAGGACGTGATGTTTTTGGTATAAACACATACGCCGCAGGCGACGCAGTGCGCATAGGAGAAGGCACCAGCGCAGTGTTACGTGGTCGTCAAGCCGCATACGAAGTGGCGCAAAATATGGGCATACGATATAACTACGACGACTACCTTGACATATCACGTCAATACATAGACTCACAGCAGCACCCAATAAAGTTGTTAGAGAAGCCCAACCTACCCTCGGCAGAGCGGCAAAAGATGAAACCCTTTGTGCAGATGGACTGCCTGTATGGCTTTGCCTGCAATCCGTGCTCGTTCTCATGCCCGCAGGGAGCCATAAGCAAGCCCACAACATCGAGCACGCCGACAGTAGACTACGACAAGTGTATAGGCTGTATGGAGTGTGTATACCAATGCCCCGGTCTGGCCATATTCGGTTACAATATTGACAAACAGTGGTGCTTCCTGCCAATAGAATATGCTGCGACAGAAGGGACTGAAGTATTCCTTGTCGACAACAATGGCAGCAAGATTGGAGAGGGTGTGATAGAGAAAATACTCGTCAAACCCAACAAGACCAATGTGGCTCGCGTCAAGGTGGCGACCGTAGAAGGCTCCATGACTGACATAAAAGGATTTATAGCCAAAGAACGTTATCCCAAGCCATTGGAGAACAAACATTTAAACAAAGCAGGCGAAGAAACTTACACATACGTTTGTCACTGCGAGGATGTAAAATTGGAAGATTTGCTAGCAGTGATAGGAGAGCGCAAATACATATCGGTTGACGAGCTTAAGCACATCACCAGGATGGGTATGGGTCCTTGTCGCGGCAAGAGATGCATACCGAGGGCAAAGCAGATATTGCGTGCCCACGGAATTGAAGTTGTTGGCGACGCCACCCCGAGAGCGCCCCTTTCGGCGCCAGTAACGATGGGCGATGTTTTTACCGAGAAGAGCAAAGAAGTCTTTGTGTTTCCGAAGAGCAACAATGTGAGCCGCGAAGAGGTGAGAGTGCTTATTGCCGGAGGAGGCATAGCAGGCAGCGGACTATTCCGCTACTTTTCGGAGGCAGGCATGAAACCAGTCCTTATCAACTGGAGCCGTGGTGCCTCGTGGCGCAACATCGGCGGAGGCCGTCCGGCATTCTCCAATCCCGATATCGCCGACATAGCCACCCACAGCCATGAGATATTCAAATCGATACAGAAGGTACACAACATAAACTACAAGCCGACAAGGTATGTGAACCTTGTTCATGACGACGCCACATACCGTGCACTTGACGCCTCACGCGCATGGAGTGACGCATACATGGTGGACCGCAAAGACTTCAAGAAAGAGATTTCGCCACTATGGGACGACAGCAAGACAACATATTCGCATGCTTTGATAACTCGCGACTGCTGGCAAGCCACTCCGGGGCGTGTGATAGACTACATACGCGGCATAGGCATTTCGCTTGGAGGACGAGTGTATGAAGACTGCGAGTTGCTCAGCGTGGCACATCATGGGGACAAATTCCTAGCGTTGGTGCGCAACCATGAAGGCAAATACATAGAATACCTAGCAGACCATTTTGTCAACTCGATGGGATGGGGGGCAGAGCGATTCACCGACATGCTTGGTATTGACACAGGTCTGTTCCCCGTCAAGCACCAAGCCTTCATCACCCGCCGGTTACCATTGATGGGTGTGAAAGGCGACTCGCTGGATATGATTATTGACCGTAGACATTACAAAGGCTTCAGCGCCGTATATGGCCAACAGTTCCTGCACACCGGCCAGATTATAGGATGCGCCTCGCCCGACACAGACGCCTACGAGACACGCCAGAACATAAAATACAACAGCAAAGAGTTTTTGGAGATAGTTTCGGAAGTTTTTGCCGAATGGATTCCCAACCTTCGTGAAGTTGGGTTCCATGCCGTATGGGCAGGCAGATACACCGAGCCTCGCTACATTGTAGACCCTTCGGTGGGTTTGCTGACAGGACTTCGCGGACACGGATTCATGCTTGGACAATATCTTGCCAAACTCTATGTTGACAAGTATCTGGGCCGTCCAGTGCCATCGTATATGGACGATTTGGCATTGACTGGCAATGGGTTGTCGGAAAACGCATTCAAGTAGACCTTTGTCTGATATTTATAAAATATGTGCAGACCTGTTTGCCGAAGATCGATCTGAGTTCCAAACCTGACGCCAAAAACGTCACAGGTCTGCACAATTATAAATACTCTTTATCGTTAATAGATTATTAGACCCGACGGATCATTGTGTCGAGTCGGCAACAATCAGCCCAAACGCATATTAATAACACATATCATACTTTAAAAATCACTAAATGAAAAAAATCAACATTCTTTTGTGCAGCGCTATTTTGTCGCTTGTATTTTTTGTGTCGTGTGGATCAAAATCGAGCTACACCATTACCGGTACTGTGCCATCGTCGGTGACATCAGAATACATTTATCTCTATTCGGGGGAATCTATGGAACCCGTACTGCTTGACTCGGCACAAATCAAGAATCACGCTTTCAAATTCAAAGGCAAAGTGGATTCTATAACGCTTGTTATGCTTCACCCTGGTTCTATGAATGAAAATCCGACAGTGGTTTGGGACATTATCCTTGAACCCGGCAAGATTGTCATTGACTCGGCAAGTCGTTTCGTATCGGGAACGCCGATGAACGACGATTTCAAAGTATGGGTAGACTCCATCAACTCGTACACACAAGAGATGGATGCCCCAATCAGAGTGTCGCAATACTTTACCAATCACTGGAATGAGCATTCCTCAGACTTTTTTGGAGCTCTCATGCTCACTGTTTTCAACAGCATTCTGCCATTCCCACAGATTGACACACTGTCGAACAGCATTCCCGAGGAGATTCGTTCTCGTCAAATTTTCAAGCCTCTGTTCCAATCTATCGAAATTATGCGTAAATCAAGAGTAGGAAGTCCCTTCATAGACACACAAATGGTGAGCATTGATGGCAAACCCGCCAAACTTTCGGACTATATTGGCAAAGGCGAATATGTGCTTGTTGACTTCTGGGCATCGTGGTGCAAACCATGCCGCCAAGGCATGCCAATACTGCAAGAGATTGCGAAGAGCAACCCCAATTTGAAAGTTATAGGCATTGCCGTGAGCGACAAAGAAGAAGATGCTGTCTCGGCCATAAAAGAGATGAAAATAACATGGCCTGTACTGCTCGACCAGCCCGCCGCATCGGCTCAAGCGTATGGACTTTCAGCAATTCCCGCCATGATACTATTCTCACCCGATGGAACAATATTGCAACGCGACTTCAGAGTGGAAGACCTTGCCTCTATTCTTGAGAATAGCATGAAATAGTTATTAGTGCAAGAAGAACTATGGGCACGCGAAAAAAGAGCATTTCATCCCCAAACAGATATTCATAATGCACCTTTTTCAACGTTGCGGAATGAGGAACTTCACGCCATCAACAATAGTTATTTATTGAGGAACAACCATATAATGCATTTTAAACCATTATACATTTAAAGTCTTTTAACACAAAATCATTATGAACAAAAAAACAATTATTACAATTGCCGCTGCACTATTGCTCGCCTTTCCGTCTTTTGCGCAGTACTGGACAACAAGAACAACTTACGATCCATTTAAAAATGGTGAAAAGCACCTAGGCGTTGCCGTTGGTTTGGGTGGATGGTTTGGAAAGGGCGAAGCTATTATCAACAACTCTATTGGCTCTCTGGCAGGTTATCGGACAACCAAAGTATCCAGGTTACCAATTTGCCCGACAGCATCAATTCACTTTAAACGTATTCTGAATGGCAAAAGAGTAGACTGGGGCAACAGTTTTTTGATTTCATTCAACAAATGGATGGGTACGGTGAAAGGTATTAACGACTCTTCAGCAACCACATTCACTTCGAAATACAGTTATGCCGACATAACCATTACCGACCATTACACCTTAATGATACCCATTGGCGACAATATGCATGTCAGCGCTGGTGTTGGTATGACAATCGGTGTTAGTATTAAGCCAAAGGCCTCAATAGAATTCTCTGACGGTAATACAGAGTCGCTGAGCTATGGACTTAATGTTTCTGAGCTCCTTATCGCTCGACTGGACGCTGTTTTGGGATTCGACTATAACATCAATGACACTTTTACGCTGAATGCCATACTGGTAGGCTATCCCATAGATATATTCGGCGATATGATTAATGATAATCCTGGATATCATAATATTGGTGAGGCGATAAATGTTACCAACAAGTTTCCATTCCAGCTTATGGTTGGCTGCACTTTTGCGCTTTAGGAATTGTTTATACATCAAAAAAATAGCGACCTTTGTTCAGGTCGCTATTTTTTTGATAGAAAAGTGAAAAATCACTTATGTCAATTAGCAGCTTAGTTCGGCCAGGTGTTTGCTGACCTCTCCAATAGCTTCCTTAACAAAATATTGGCAACTATCCATGTAGCGGACATCGCGCTGGCTGTCAAGGAGGAGCAAGTATGCCATGATGATATAGCTCAGCACCTCGGTAAGAGCGCGGGTAGTGTGCTCGAAACGTTCGCTTGTTGTGCCTTCGGCAGCGGCCAACTCGTATAGTTTCTTATAGTCGTCGGTAGCCTTGCGCAAAACTTCGAGGCAATGCTTCATTTCATCGGTAAGAGAAGCTGATTCAACGACTTTAGCGTCATAAGCCTCAATTTGTTTGAGATAAGCGCCGCTAGCAATACCCTTCATTGCGGCGACAACCTGAAGTTGGCTCGTTCCTTCATAGATGCTAAGAATACGAGCATCACGATAGAGGCGTTCGCAGGCATATTCCTTCATAAATCCGCTACCGCCGTGAACCTGGATACAGTCGTAGGCACAACGGTTGGCAAATTCGCTGGCGTTAAGTTTTACTAAAGGAGTGAGGATATCGGCGACACGGGATGCAGCCTTTGAACTTGAAGAGAGATCGACATAGCGAGCAGTCTCATACATAAGGCTACGGGCTCCATTGGTGCGTGCGCGCATTTGGCGGAGCAGATCCTGAACAGCAACAAATTTATCAATAGTGTGGCCGAACTGTTCGCGGCTCGCAGCATAGGCTTCTGCCTCACGGCAAGCGGCCTCGCAAAGACCTATAGACTGAGCTCCAACGCCTAGACGTGCACCATTCATAAGCGACATAACATACTTGATGAGGCCCAAACGGCGTTCGCCTACAATCTGGCATGGGGCATTATTAAACTGAAGTTCAGCAGTAGGACTGCCCTTGATACCCATCTTATTCTCTATACGACGAACAATCATACCACCATCGGCCTTATCGAATACAAAGTAGCTAAGTCCTCGACCATCATTGGTGCCCTCTTCGCTACGAGCCAAAACAAGATGGAGGTCAGCATCACCATTGGTGATGAAACGTTTCACGCCGTTGAGGCGCCAGCATTTGTTTTCTTCATCCCAAGTAGCCTTAAGGCGAACCGATTGCAAGTCGCTGCCGGCATCAGGTTCGGTAAGGTCCATAGAGCATGTGGCACCCTCATAGATACGAGGCAGATATTTGTTTTTCAACTCCTCATTGGCGAACTGCTGAATGGTGTCGGCACAATCTTGTAGACCCCATATAGTTGCGAAGCCAACATCAGCGCGAGCTATGATTTCGGCGGCCATAACAGCAGCAACGCGAGGAAAGTTTAGACCGTTGTATTTACGCTCAAGAGTCATGCCGTAAAGGCCCGACTGAACAAGGGCGTCGAGGTTTTTGCGAGTGCCTTTGGCATATTCGACTCGTCCGTCGACCAACTGAGGACCCTCATGGTCAACAGATTCTGCATTGGGTGCTATCACCTCACCGGCAATGTCGCCTAACAAACGCATTACGGTGTCGTATTGCTTGACAGCCTCTTCGCAATCGGCGGGAGCCTCAGGATGGGAGCCTGATTCGGCATAGTTCTTCTCTTTCACCGCTACAACTTGATCCATGTCGGGGTGATGAAGATAGAATGACAGGTTTTCGTTATCTGTGTAAAAATTCATAATTCTTTGATAATCTTAAAGTCTGATCACTAATATGGTTTCACTGACGCAGGCCAAAGGCTTATTTCAGATTCTTTTTGTAACATGCCATGAATTTGGGAATCACGGTCATAACGTCACCAATGATAGTATAGTCGGCAATGGCATTAATAGGAGCCTCTGGATCAGTATTGATGCTGATTATTTTTGCACTTTGTTCCATTCCTGCGCGATGCTGAACGGCACCACTGATACCACAGGCGATATACAGTTTGGGACGTACGGTGACACCTGTCTGGCCTATTTGACGCTCGCCCTCGCAGAATCCTGCGTCGACAGCGGCACGGGTTGCTCCCACGCTACCACCGATGAGGTGAGCAAACTCATGAAGTAAAGCAAAATTTTCTTTGCAGCCCATACCATAGCCACCGGCGACTATAATCTGAGCACCTTTGATATCGATTTTCTGCTCCTCTATTTCACGGCTCAATATTTCGACAGCCTTGTCGGCTTTGTCAAGCGACTCGCTCACAGATACTGGTATGATAGTACCCTGATAGTCCTTATCAAAAATATCTTTCTTCATGACACCCTCGCGAACCGTGGCCATCTGAGGACGAGTCTCGGGACAAACAATAGTGGCGATGATATTACCACCAAATGCAGGACGCATCTGAAGAAGAATATTGTCGTATGTCTTGTTATTTTTAGCATCTTGGTGGCTGCCTATCTCCAACGAGGTACAGTCGGCGGTAAGGCCACAGCGCAGATAAGAAGCTATGCGAGGAGCCAAGTCGCGCCCCACGCTAGAAGCACCAAAAAGTACAATCTGAGGCTGCTGATCCTCAATAAGTTTCGACAGAACATCGAAATGAGGCAAGGTGCGATAAGGCGACAAACGGTTGTCGTCAGCCAAAAAGACTTCGTCTACACCATAAGGATAGAGCGACTCTCCAGCCTTGCGCACAGCGTTGCCAATTACTGCGGCCTGCAGTTTGCAGCCAAGCTGAGAGGCAAGCTGACGACCTTTAGTGCATAGTTCGAGGCTGATATCGGCGATTTCGTTTTTCTCGGAAAGTTCGCAGTATACTAATACGTTGTTCATTATATATCAATGATTAGTGATTTGACAATAGTGGCAGGTAAAATAACAATTTGATAATCGTTTTTAGAATCACCTTTCACAATAAGCAATTCACGAAATTATAAAATATGTTCTCTAATTAGCGTTGCACTCAACTCGTTGAGAGACTCTTCTGTAGGTTGCATGACCAAAGATTCCTTGTGAGCCAAAACAACATTTTCGATTCTCTTAACTTTGGTAGGCGAGCCTTTAAGACCAAGACGATCTAGGTCGGCGTCTATACTGTCAGCATTGATCATGCGCACCTCATCCTTAGCCTGACGCAGCAAGCGATGGGCGTTGGGAAAGCGGCAGTCATCGCCGGCAGAAGTGACAGTTACCAATACAGGCATAGGAGCCTTTACAACCTCTGTTCCTCGCTCAAGGCGACGACGTATTGTTATCGACTTATCGTCGACCGACAGTAGCTCCTCGGCATAAGTTATCTGAGCTATTTCAAGTTTCTCGGCAACCTGAGGACCCACCTGAGCGGTATCACCATCAATAGCCTGGCGGCCGCCAAAAATGAGGTCGACTTTACCAATCTGTTTGATAGCCTGAGAGAGAGCATAACTTGTGGCAAGCGTATCAGCACCAGCAAAACGAGCATCACTGAGGACAAAACCATCGTCGGCGCCTCGAGACATAGCGTCCTTAATGATTTCGGCAGCACGAGGAGGTCCCATAGTCACCACAGTGACAGTGGCATCACTCATCCTGTCCTTAACTCTAAGAGCCATTTCAAGAGCCTTGAGGTCTTCGGGATTGAATACTGTTGGCAAAGCGGCACGATTGACCGTGCCGTCGGCATTCATGGCGTCGGCGCCCACATTATGGGTGTCGGGTACCTGTTTCGCCAATACTACAATTCTAAATGACATATCTTTATTTGTATGTTTGCTATTTCTTTAATTTGTCTGTCGTATACAACAATCATTATTTTATTGGGCTTGGACATAACTGATGATGTCGCCGACAGTCTTGATATTTTCGGCTGCCTCTTCTGGAATGGAAATACCGAATTTTTGCTCTATAGACATTATTAGTTCAACACTGTCGAGTGAGTCTGCGCCCAAATCGTTTATCAAACTCTTCTCAGGAGTGATGTCAGCGGCGGAGACACCCAAGCGCTCCTCGATAATTGTGCTTATCTCTTCAACCAACTGTTTATTGGTCATTTCTTTAACGTTCATAGATGTTTTATTGTGTTTTTTACATGATGTCTTGATGACAGAATCCTATCTTTTAGGTAATAACACCATTAATTGATAGCAAGACCGCCGTCGCAACTGATAACCTGACCTGTTACATAAGAGGCAAGATCGCTGGCCAGGAAAAGCGAAACATGAGCCACATCACTATCGAGGCCGCCGCGACGAAGAGGTATCTTGGTCATCCAGTCCTTACGAACATCCTCAGGAAGCTGCTGAGTCATAGGAGTCTCGATAAAACCTGGAGCAACTGCGTTGCAACGGATATTGCGTGAACCCAATTCCTTGGCAATAGAACGAGTAAAGCCGATGATACCAGCCTTGGATGCCGAATAGTTGCACTGACCTGCGTTGCCGTTGAGACCAACAATAGAGCTGATGTTTATAATAGAGCCAGCGCGCTGTTTCATCATCATCGGGGCAAAAGCCTTGGTGTAGTTGAACACCGAGCGTAAGTTGACATCCATTATCAAGTTCCAATCCTCTACACTCATTCTGAGAATCAGATTGTCTTTTGTTATACCCGCATTGTTGACAAGAATGTCAAGACGACCATAGTTCTCAGCCACCCAATTGGCAACATCCTGTGCTTGCGCGTTGTCTGCAGCGTTGCTTGCCAAGAAATCAGCGCGTACACCCTTTGCTCTAAGTTCCGAAAGGAGTGAATCGCTATTCTCGTTAGCCTTAAGGTCGGTAAAGATAATATTAGCGCCTTCTTCGGCAAAAAGCAGAGCGTGGCTACGTCCTATACCGCGCGATGCTCCGGTGATGAGTGCTGTTTTATTTTCAAGAAGTTTCATTATTAACGTTTTTGAATTATTAATTTTTTAGTGATGTTTTTAAGATGCAGTACAACCACAATAACTTGACAAACACTATTCTTTCTTGTCGACAAGAGTGAATATCAAACTACCTTTGGCACACAATTTGCCGTCAACTTTGGCTTCTGCATCAACAAAAAAGATAAGACCTCGACGTGATGTTATTTTACCTCGCACCTCGATAGTGTCGCCCGGACGTACTTGGTTTTTAAAACGCACTTTGTCCAATCCTGAGTAAAATGTCAACCGGCCAGGGAGTTCATCCTTGATGAGGATACAACTGCATTGACCCATAATTTCGCACATGATGACTCCGGGAACTACAGGATGACCCGGGAAATGGCCTTGCAGAAAAAATTCGTCTCCACGCACATGGTAATGTCCCACTGCAACGTCGCCCTCCATTTCCATATCATCGACAAGCAGCATAGGCTCTCTGTGAGGCAGATATTGTTTGATTTCTTCTCTTTCCATTGCGTCTTCCTTTCGAATATTTTGTATTTAAATTATTAGTTACAAAGTTGTTATTTACAAATCAATTGTTAATGCTATTTGTTATTACAATTAATCATAAGTATTATTACAATCAAATTTTTCTCAGAGCAACACAAGCATTCTGGCCACCAAAACCAAACGAGTTGCTGATGGTAATATCGGCTGCAAAGTCGCGTGCAACATTAGGAGTATAGTCAAGGTCGCATTCAGGGTCGGGTTGATCCAAATGGATGGTAGGTGCCACCTTGCCTTCCGACAGTGTCTTTGCGCAAACCAAGAGCTCAACAGCACCCGTAGCGCCAAGCATATGTCCGTGCATTGATTTGGTACTGCTGATGACTGCCTTGCGAGCCTCTTCCTCACCCATAGCTTGTTTGACAGCAAGTGTCTCTGCCTTGTCGTTGAGAGGAGTACCTGTACCATGGGCATTGATATACAACTTCTCACCCGATTTGAAACCTCCCTCTTCCAATGCCAAACGGATAGCATTGGTAGCACATTTTGCATCGGCACGAGGAGCGGTGTAGTGGAAAGCATCGCATGTGTTGCCATATCCGCAAACCTCGGCATAAATGTGAGCACCACGACGCTTGGCAATCTCGTAGTCCTCAAGAATCATTACTCCCGAACCCTCACCTATCACAAAACCTTTGCGGCGAGCGTCGAAAGGCAACGATGCCGCCATAGGATCATCGCTTGTAGTCAAAGCCTTCATATTGGCAAAACCTGCGATGGCGATCTCACACACAGCTGATTCAGTACCGCCGGCTATCATTGCGTCGGCGCGGCCTTCCTTTATCATTCTGTATGCCTCTCCAACCGAATGGGTTCCTGTAGCGCACGCGGTGACAACAGGAAGGTTGGGTCCTTCTGCGTGGAACACTATAGCCACGTTGCCCGAAGCAATATTGGCAATCATCTCAGGAATGAAGAGTGGAGAAACTCGGCGAGGACCACTTTCCATAAGTGAGGTATGCTCGCGGCAAAAAGTCTGAATACCACCAATACCGCTACCAATGGCACAGCCAAAACGGCTTGAAGCAACATCTTTGTCAACAACAAGACCACTATCCTGCATGGCTTGGGTCGCTGCCGCAATGGCATAGAGGGCATAGCGGTCGTTGTGACGTATCATTGACTTCTCAATACCAAACTCCTCCGCGTTGAAATCCTTAACTTCGGCGGCCACCTTTACTGTCAGATTCTCTGTGTTTATCGATTTGATAAAATCAATGGCACAGGTGCCGTTCAGCAAATTAGACCAAAAAGTATCTATGTTATTGCCAAGTGGGGTTACACATCCCAATCCTGTAATTACTACTCGTCTCATATTATTTTATATTGCTTTTTAATTTACAAAAAATTTTGATCCCTGCGGCATCAAACAGCCGGCTCATGGACAGGTTCTTCAATTACTGGGTAATCTATAGAGCTCCATTTCAATATAGCGGCACCTGTGACAAAACCGCCGCCAAAAGCACTGAGAAGCAGATTCATACCATCCTTCAAAACACCACCGCGCGAAAGTTCATCCATAAGTATGGGGATACTAGCAGAAGATGTGTTGCCATATTTCTGCAAGTTCGTGGGAAACTTCTCCTTGGGTTGCTCCAAATGCTCTCGTATCGAATCAATAATACGCAAGTTGGCTTGATGCAGAAGATACATATCAATATCCTCACCCGTCATGCCGTTCTTTTCAAGGATTATGTCACAATCCTTAATACAAGCTCTTACAGCAAGTTTAAACACCTCACGTCCTTGCATAACCAAAGGAGTTGTCTTCGATTCAACACGGTCATACGGAGTTGCCTCCATTGCACGCTTGTAGTACAGCACATCGGTATGAGTGTCAGCGGTTACACGAAAGTCTTTAAATCCTTCGCCTTCGGTAACAACAACAGCACCAGCGCCATCGGCAAAAAGAACAGAGGTTTCACGTTCATGCCAATTGCAGAACCTTGAAGGTTCCTCGGCGGCGACTATAAGAATATTCTTAGCACGTCCCGTCTTAATAAATGCGTCAGCAATATCAAGAGCATAGATAAAACCTGCGCATGCACCATTAAGGTCGGTACAGGGGCAGTTACAGCCTAAAAGACCCAAAATAATACTACTCATGGATGGGGTAACATAACTGTTCGCCACATTCGAGCAGATGAGATAATCAATATTTTCAGGAGCAACTCCTGATGACTCCAGAGCTGCTGTTGCTGCAGTAATTGCCAATTCACCTAAAGTCTCCTTGCTAAGAAGACGACGCGTCTTTATGCCTGTACGGGTTGTAATCCAACTGTCACTTGTTTCTAGAAAACCCGCAAGCATATCATTTGTTACGATTTTTTCGGGGAGTGCGCTACCAGTTCCAATTATTTTCATAATATAAATGTATTCTTTTTATATAATCGTAAAAAACAATTATTCATTTTGAGCGTGCAAAATAATCAAAAAACTATAAAATAATAATGTTAAAATTGATATTATACACAATAAGCGGGACTAAAGTGCGTTTTTCAGGGTAAAAAAACAATATTTTGGGTGAACAACGTGAAAAAAATTAACATTAATGACTAAACTAGACCTAAAAATACCTAAATTCCTAACCGAAAAAAAAGGCATCTGGCTCTTTTTATTCGCGACTATCATATTCGCCATTATGGTTGTTGTGATTTACAAGCCCATTGGATACATGAACACCAGCGAAGTCCTGATAAAATGGAATAGACACTTATACATTGCAATTCAATTCGTTGCGGGATTCACTCTATTAGCAATAAGCAGATTCCTGTTCAGATATGTAAACAAAAAACGACCATTAATATTCAGAGATATGATTATTTGGGTTGCATGCGAACTTGTTCTCATATCATTTACAATAACTTGTGTAGCCTCTTTTTTTAATGCAGAAAAAGAATTAGATTTCATAGAACTCCTGGAAAGAGTGTCCGTTAATATACTCTCGATATTATTAATACCCTATATCGTAACCATCCTAATACTGATGCTACGTGAGCGTAGACATCAAATAGAATCGCTTAACAACATAATAGACAAACAACAAGAAAAAAGAATAGAAAACAACGAAAATCTGAACTTTTATGATCAAGGAGGAAAACTGGCATTTTCAACCAAAAAATCAAATGTCCTTTTCATAGAAGCCGCCGACAATTATAGTAATATTCACTATATGAATGAAGGCAAAGAAGACACCTTCATCCTACACAATTCTCTTAAAAAACTGGAAGACAAAGAGAAATACGAAGGCCTTTTGCGATGCCACAGAGGGTATACGGTGAATATTGAGAACATAAAACTAATTAGAAAAGACAAAGAAGGTTTAGTTATAGAATTATCGCAAATAAACAGATCCATACCCGTCTCACGAACTTATAACGAGAAAGTTGTAAGATTTTTTGCAGGAACTGAAAGCAGCGAAGAATAAACATCTTATCGTCAACTTGACATTATAACTATATATTAAAATATACAGAATTATTCATCAAAAAAAAGCCACTCTAAGAGGAAACCTAGCGGACTCATAGCGAACCCATAGCGAACCCATAACCAACAATTGCAAGTTTTTTTAAAAAACAGTCACACAATTCATATTCATTTGTTATATCGTTAACAAAAACGATATAACAAAACACATTCTATTCACAATAGAGCCACAACAACATTACAACCTAGAAAAACAACAAACAATAATAGTTTAATACAAACGTTATAAAGGAAAAATAAAGATATGAAACGGTTTTTCCTATTATTGTTCATCATCTGTATTGCCAAGTCTTACGCTCAAAAAATGCAAGACAGCGACACCCTTTTGTGGAACAACCAAAAATATGCCGTCACCATCGACACCTACATACCATCCGTAGTAACGGTATATTTTCAAATAACCGGACATCCCTCACCTTTCAACTTTTGGAGCTCAAACAATAACAGAGGTCATATCGCCACACTCGAAATAATAAACGAAGAACTTATTCTAAAGAACATAGAAGCTAAAAGGTTTAAAACCCGGAAAGGCAATCTCTGGACAGAGTCGGGAATAGACACCGTGGCTGAACCCGATTATTATGGAGTAACATCATTAAACAGCAACAATCCATTCAACGACAGCATGATTGTTGCCGACTGGTATTCAGGATTACTCGAATTGACCTATATTCCAACAAACGCGAAAGAACAAAAGTCAGAAAAAGCAAAAGGGAAAAGATACCTTTACATTGTAAAAGGTAAAATAATGAAAAACATCTTTGTACAACCCGCTGACAAAACACCAAATAAAAAGAAAAGCAACCAACAACAACCCGAGATTATCGAAATTCAACAATATAAAGACGCTTTTCAATCATTCTACACACGATGCGCGTCAGACAGAGAAGTTGTAGTTTACAATGGCCACAATGGTCTATTTGACCATATACCCAATGGATTAAGCCTTGCCATGAAATACTACAACAACGATCCTTTCGAGTATTATGCCCAATGCCATAAAGGCGAAATTGTCGGCAATGCACCTTTTGGAGAATGGTTAATAGAGCGCGACTCTCTTTTTCTGACCAAAATAGAATTACATTCAGGAATTGATATATTCTCACACAAAGAATCTAACACAACAAAACCAGAGAAAAAACAATTTGCAAATTGGATAACAGGAGATTATGTAATACACTATGGAATCTGGGACACCAACGGTTTTGGAATACCAACATACACAGTATCCAAAACTCAAAAAATTCGTTTCAAAGAAGGAATTGTCATAACATCAACATTCAGCCCCTCTAATTTTGACGAAAAGGAAAACACCATGCCTGATTTCGTCCTATGCAACGAAACGAATATATGGTCGGTCGACGACAAACAATTGGCCGAAAGCATAGGAGAATTCCCTCGTCCCAAAAACAACCCAACGTACAAAGGGAAAAAAGAAGCTCTGAGAAACTGGTTCCTCAATCATCCGCTAACCGACGAAAGAGCAAAAGAAAGACTCTTCAGAGTGCGACTAGGTTTTATAGTTAACTGTAAAGGCGAAGCTGGACAATGGAAAGTAATAAGCAAAGGCAAAGGCGAATTATTCGAGTTCGCCAACATGGTAAAAGAACTTGTTGAAACAATGCCCCAGAACTGGGAGCCGGCAAAAGACAAAAAGGGAAACCCTTTGGATTGCTGGCAGATACTGGAATTCACCGTAAGCGACGGAGTTTTGACAAATGCCAACTACAAATAGTATGCTACCAATAATACTACACACACGTCAATTCCCACCCAAAAAATTCATTGCCATCACTTTATTCCCTTTCATTTTTTATAATAGCGAACAACTTGGCGATACCGATTTGCGACATGAGACAGTTCATATTTGGCAACAGCTGGCGCTATTGATAATACCATTTTACATACTCTATTTATCATTCTGGATAATAGGACTTATCCGACACAAAAGCCTACTAAAAGCCTACAAAAACATCCCCTTCGAGATATCCGCCTACAAACTCGAAAGCAAACACAACACCAAAAAAATCACTCAGGCTTTCCATTGGGTTAAATGTATTAAAAAATCACTTAGCTGACTTCCATCATATTTAACACAAACTATTATCGTAAATAATTATAATAAACATGATACTATTTTTTTCGGGATGCGGCAATAGCGAGCATATAGCCAACAGTTTGGCGAAACTGACAAACGACAACATATCAAGAATAGACACCTTAGAGCCAAACCCCACAATCAACTTAAAACAAGACGAAGCGTTAGGAATTGTATGTCCAGTATATGCCTGGGCCGTACCGCGCATTGTCGACAAATATATCGAAAAACTTAAATCCAACCAAACACCCTCCTATTGCTATTTGACATGCACTTGCGGAGACAATGTCGGCAAAACACCCGAAAAATTCTCTAAAACAATAGCAAGAAAAGGATGGCACCTCGATGCCGCTTTTTCGTTCATACTACCCGAGACATACATAAACCTCCCTGGTTTTTCGCTCGACACTAAAGAATCTGAACAACAGAAAAAAGAACGCGCCGAACAACGGTTGCCCTATGTGGCTGAAGCCATCAAACAACGCAAAAAAATCATTGATGTAGAAAGAGGCAAAATGCCCAGATTAAACACCTATGTAACAAACGCATTGTTCTATGGCCTACTTATAACCGACAAAAAATTTCATGTTAGCGACGCATGTGTAAAATGCGGCATTTGCGAGAAAATATGTCCTCTCAAAAACATCACACTTATCGACGGACACCCAAAATGGAACGGAAATTGCACAAACTGCATGGCATGCTACCACCACTGCCCTCAAAACGCCATCCATTTCGGGAAAGCCACACTTGGCAAAGGACAATACTATTATAACAAATAAAACATGCTGCAAAACCTCGGCCTGCTAGGATTATTCATAGGATGCGCTCTTTCGGCGACAATAGTGCCATTCTCATCAGAAGCATTGCTGGCTGGGGCGCTGCTCTTAGATTATAATAAATGGATAGTAGTTCTAGTCGCCACCATAGGCAACACCTTGGGAGGAATGGTCAGTTTTCTGTTAGGATGGCTGTGCAAATGGGAATGGATAGAAAAATACTTGAAAATAGAACAAGCCACTCTTGAGAAAACACATGCAAAAATATCGCGATATGGCCTTTGCGCAGGACTATTCACATGGCTTCCTTTTGTTGGAGATGTCATTGCAATATCCATGGGGCTCATAAGACTAAATCCATGGATGACATGCATGCTCATGTTTATTGGAAAACTGGCAAGATATATTCTAGTCACAGGTATCATCAACTTGTTTTAATAATCCTCAGCATATAACCTAGATCACAAAAAAAATAATAAAAATACCAATTAATAAATCTCATTACCATATTATGAAACGAATCATTTTGCTACTGCTAACACTATTCTGCATAGGCACAATAACAGCTCAAAACACACTCAACAACAAAGCCGATAACATAATAGGCACATATTCCGGAAAACAAGGAAGCGACAAGTTCAAAGTAAAAATTGTCAAACTCAAAAACGGCACATATCAAGGACAAGTAACATGGCTTGAACACAGCACAGACTCAAAAGGCAATAAAATTCTCGACACCAAAAATCCCGACAAAAATCTGCGATCAAAGCCAGCCGACTGTATTGTCTTATTCAGCGGTCTTAAATACAATGCCAAAAAAAAACATTGGGACGACGCCAAGATTTATGACCCTCAGAGAGGTATAAGAGCAAATATGACAGCCGTGTTTACCTCCGACGGAAGATTAAGGATCAAAGGGTCTCTATTTGGAATTAGCGAAAGCGTATATTGGAACAAAGAGAACAAATAAACCATAGATTTTATCTCTTTATATTATCAAAAAAGTGGCTTCTGCTCCAACACAAGGCAGGACAATTTCACAATAACCTTCATTGACCAGAGGCGCCACCACACACTTAATATTCAAGGTTAAGATTACATATGCGCCAAATGAGGCCAAAAGTAATGTAGAGCGAATTTGAATGGCTCGAATTGTTGGAGAAGTATATAAGATAAGCAACCAACATACTTTCAGATTATTATCAAGCAAATCGCTGACGCTGGCACGTAGCAACAAACGTCTATCAAGCAAGGTAGTTGATGCACCAAGTCTAATGCTGATGGCATTCTTCTCATTACTATATACGCCTAGTGAGGGATTTTTATAGCTGATATTGGTATCAATGTTCTCTTTTTTGGTCAGCTTGGCACAGAAGAGAGCATAAATTGTCCACGAGAAACGTTCCTACTAAGACTCGCCCTCCACATGATAACCCTGCTGGAAGATACTATTCAAAAACTGAGGGGATAAGATGCTCACTGATTATCATGAGACACCATACAAGTGGTCGAAAGCCAACCTATTGTCTAATTATAATTGAATAATAATGAAAAAAAGGCATCTCCAAAAGGGGATGCCTTTATAAAAGATTGGCGGCGACCTACTTTTCCACGAACAAGCGCAGTATCATCGGCGATGCGGGGCTTAACTTCTCTGTTCGGAATGGGAAGAGGTGAACACCCGCTCCATAGCCACCAAAATTGACGGTATTGACTATTGG
>JAEEGL010575874.1_pt1 | contig 146547 bp, 116 predicted proteins | sample 9134231 | NCBI WGS metagenome assembly JAEEGL01 (sample SAMN16246548, study PRJNA631951) | gut metagenome | biome: gut microbiome; feature: rumen; material: fiber-attached | host: Bos | place: Iran: Karaj | collected 2018-10 | reverse complement strand
GGCAGGGCAAGCAGGAGCCTGAAGTGGGTGAAGCGAAGCGAAACCCACGAACAAGCAGGAGTCTGACGTGGGACGCGAGACGAGAGACAAGAACCGCAGGACGAGGGACGGAAGACGGGGGACGGGAGGTGAGGGACGGAAGACGAGGGACGGGGGCAATCTTCACTCTTTGTCGTTGTAGATCAAAAATAGCCGCTTTGGCGGCTTAAAACTCTCAGTCGTGGCACTCACCTGCGGGGCATATTTTTAATTTGCATAACATACTTATACACAACATATTATGAATAAAGAACAGATTTAACTGCGTATTTAAGTCTATGGATAGATTCTGAACGGCATCCTCTAGACAGGATATTTATATCTTATTGCACATCAATATTTTACAAAGTTTCATTTCGCGCTTTTCAGCGTGATGAGGGTGTCGGCGCGTTTGGCCAAGGTCTGGTCATGGGTGACCATGATGAGGCTCTTCTGCTGTTGGCTGCGAATGTCGCAGAGGATTTTCATGATTTCGGCGGAGGCGACGGCGTCCAGGTTGCCGGTCGGCTCGTCCGCCAAAAGCACATCCGGATTGTTGATGAGAGAGCGGGCGATGGCCACGCGCTGCTGTTCGCCGCCGGAAAGCTCCCTCGGACGATGGTGGAGACGCGGCTCCAGCCCGAAACGGCACAGCCATTCCTTCGCCTGCGCATAGGCGGCGTCACGGTCCTGCCTCCAATGAAGGGCCGGCAGCGCCGCGTTCTCCAATGCGCTGAGTTCCGGAAAGAGATGATAGGACTGGAAGACGAAGCCGATGCGTTTGCGGCGCAGCGCCGTCATCTTTGCGGAAGACAGGCTGTTCAAGCAGGCGTCATCCAAAAAGATTCTTCCGGAAGTCGGCTTGTCCAATCCTCCAAGTAGTTGGAGCAGCGTGGTTTTGCCACAGCCGGAAGGCCCCGTGATCGCCACCCACTGACCACCTTCGATGGAGAGATTCAGGCCGACAAGAACCTGAATGACGCCCGCCGGAAGGCGGAAGCTCTTGTGGACGTCTTCTAATCGATATAGGATATGCGTCATGTTGAAAAATCCTGTTGTATGCCGCAGTGACTAATCTTCCTGAAGGGCGCGGGCGGGGGCGAGACTAGACGCATACAGCGCGGGAACCAACGCCGCGAAGATGCAGATGCACAACGACATGGCAATGATCTTCGAAAGGTCGTCCCATGTCGTGAGCGAGGGAACCTGCGTCAGATGATACAGTTCCGCCGGAAAGACATCATGCCCCATCGCCTTGCTGAGCAATTTGGCGATGGTCTCGCGGGATGCCATGACCGCAAGTCCGATGACGACGCCCGCCGTCGTTCCAATCAGTCCGATGATGCCCCCTTGGAACAGGAAGATGCGGACGATGGCCCAACGGGACATGCCAACCGCCTTCAGCAAGCCGATTTCGCGCGTCTTCTGCACCGCCACCGTGATGAGCGTCGCCGCAATGCTGAAGGACGCCACCAGCACGATGAACGCCATCAGAAACGTCATCAGATTCTTCTCCACGCGAAGTGTCCCGAAGAGCAGCTGATTCCGCTCCTGCCACGTGACCATGGCCAACTCCTCGAAATTCTGCCGCAGTGTGGAGACCAGACCGTCCATCGCCATGGGTTCGGGGACTTTCGCCTGAATGACCGTGGCGCTGCCCCAATCATAGCCGAACAGATCCGCCGCCTGATCCAGAGTGAGCAGGACAATGTTGTCGTCGAAATCCGCCACGCCTGTGGAGAAGAAGCCCGCAATCTTCACCTGCTCAGGAAGATACAGCTCATCGGGCTGCGACACGTCAACCTGCCCGTCCTCGCGCCATTTGACGTTTTTCGTCAGTCGTGCGGGAGAATGCAGCAGCAAGGTGTCGCCAATGCGCAGACCGATCTGCATCGCCAGCCGGTCGCCGATGACGCATTCGCCGTCTTTGATGTCGAAACGTCCCAAATAGGTGGAGCTGCAGAGGTTGCTCACGTTCTTTTCCATTTCAGGGACGATGCCGCGGACGATTTTCGGCAGAATCTGGTCCCGAATCTGCAGCAACGCGCTCCCTTCGATGAGCGGTGCGGCGCGAAGGCCGTAAGGCTCCAGTTTGCGGATGACCGCCATGGGGTCGCTAAACTGCTTCTCCACAAGGGAATAGATCTGCAGATGAGCCTGCATGTCCATGATTCCCCTGCGGATATCACGGTCGAAGCCCGCCATGACCGAACTGACAATGATCAGAATGGCCACGCCCAGAGCCGGTCCCATGATGGAAAGCAGCGTGATGGTGGAGATGAATGTGCGCTTTGGCCGCAAATACCGCAGCGACAGAAACAAGTCGGCTGGAAGATGCATATTCTTTACAGTCAGGAAGTTAGCAGTTATGGTGTAGCAGTTACTCTTCTGGCTTCCAGCGGTCCCATATCTTCAGTTCGCCGAATTCACCGGAGAAGCAGAAGTTCCGACTGGCGGCATGGGCACCGAGAGTGCCGGGGAAATAGTCCAGTTTGGGGGCGTCGTAGTCGCCGTTGAGGGCGATGACGGGCTTGCCGTTCAGCCACAAGGTGACGGAGCCCGGCTTCCACGCCAGCCGGACATGGTGCCATTTGCCCTTCTCCATGGTGTTGGGGGCGCTGCCGTTGAGCATGCGGTCGCCTCCCATGCGGACGCACAGGCTGCCGTTCATGACGAAGACGCCGATTTCGTCCATGCCGTCAGGCAGGCCGTTGCCGTCCGTCTCCATCAGATAGAACATGCAGGCGAATTTGTTTTCGTTCTCCGTGACCATGTCTGCGGGAGCAAAATCCGGCTTGACGGTGAACTCAACCGTCCCCTCGGCTGGACGTTCTCCCAGAAGTTCCTTTCCTGCAGGAAGTTGAACATAGCCCTCTTTCATCTGCAGCCCCTTGTTGCCTTCCACCTCAGCGCGGGCGCAGCCGCCTTTGGGGAATCCGATGGCCTCGTTGCCCGAATAGTCGAAAATGAAGGGAAGCGTCGTGTCGAAGCGATAATGGAGCTTCAGCCCCTCCGCCGGAGAAACTTGCGGAAGTTCCTTTATTTCAATGTGTTCCGAATTTGCTTGTGTCACCTCCATTTGGGCAAGGGCCGTCTGCACCTCGTCTCTGCTGACGCCTGGCCGCCGACGTGGCCGCCCCTCGATCACGGGCTCATGCCCCAACGCGTTCACCGCTTTCTCCAGACAGTCCGACATGGCTCTCCGCGTGGCTAACAGATTGCCATGCAAGGGGTTGTAGTCGCAATAGCTGATCAGGACATTGGACGGGATGGCGCACAGGCGGTCGATTTCCGCCGTCAGTTCGGGCTCCCGGTTGCCCAGTTCCCGCTTCGCCGCCTCCAGCAGGCAGAAGACCTCGTAGTCCTCCATGCCGTCGCGGAGACATTCCCACCGCATGGAGTCCACAGGCAGGCCGTCGTTGCCCGGATAGAGCATGGAGCCGTCGCCATTGGCGTTGGGGAACATTTCCCCCGTCTCCCATGGATTCCGCAGCCAATAGGTGACGGACCAATAGAGCATGCCGTCGACATCGTGCTTCCATGACATCCATGGCCAGACTCGGCAGTCCAACAGCGGATAGTCGATCCAGATGTTCGGATATGGATGTCTCGTGCTGAACGCGACATACCACCAAACCTCCCGCCCCTTCTCCTGCTCTTTGCGGGACAGCACCGGATTGTACGAATAGAGTTCGGGGCACCAGATGTCCACAAAGGGCAGTTCCGGAGGGAAGCTGCGGGCGGTCATCATGTTCTTCAGCAAGCCGGGGGCAGCCATCTTGACTTGAGACAAAGTGGCGTTGATGTTGGGGTAGTCCTTTGGCTCCGGCTCGTCCGCCAGATAGGTGTAGAAGTATTTAAGCCAGCCCTTTTTGGCCAGATGCCGCTGATATTCCGCCGACCACATGGGTATCGGCATGCCCATGCCAGCGATATGGGAGGTGATTCCCGCCTCAAGGGTCTCCGCGAAGGCGGCATCGAACTCCGTCCAGTCCATGACGGTCTGCATGTCCGGCTGCTGCCATGCGTCAAGCAGCCATGTCGGCCAGTCCTGAAGCCAGCCGTCATGGATCTCCATCACCCGCCGTGACCGCGTCAGCAGAACTCTCTTCTCTCCATTGGCCAAGGACAGCGTGGCCTCCAGTTCGGCCGCTCCGCTGTTCTGCACGATGAAGGTCGCGCGGCAGATGCCGTTTGGGGGCAGGCTGTCGGTTTCAAACACGAAGGTCTGCTCCCCGCCGGCGGCAACCCGCTGTTTGGGGAGGCGGATGAAGCCGACGTCATCCACGTCGAGAATCACCAACAACTCTCCCGCATCCGCCGATTTGACGGTAACCGTCAGGTTCTTCGCCGTCTTCCAGTTCATCATGCAGGGTTTGACCAGCTTGGGCATGGGCACGCAGCTGTAGGGCGTGATGCGATGCTCCAGCAGATTGGCCAGATAGGCCTTGGGGTCCTGCCACACCCTCCAGCTGGGGTTCATGCCGAAGGCGGAGATGATGCTCGATTTCTTCGGAATCGTGAAATTCCGCACGCGGACCTCCACGGGAATGACCGTGGGGTCGCTGTTCATGGCGGTCACCGTGAGAGTCGTCTTGTAGAGGCCGGCGGGCGTCCCCACGGGCACGCGCACATCCACCCAAATTGTCTCAAAGGAGTGCGGCGCAATGTCAAAGGGAGTCAGCGGCATCAGCGGGTCGGGACAAAGTCCCGTGTAGCTTTGGGTGTAGACCGGCTTGCAGGTGCTGACAAATCCTACACGGCGCAGCCGCAGGCAGGAGGCGGGCATGGACGCGCCGTCCTCCCCTTTCAGCTCATCATTGACCTTGGCTTCCGTCTGCAGCAGCACGCTGTCCCCCGCGAACAGCATGAGCTGGGCGGCGTCCATTTCGTTGCGGGCGGCGTCCAGCCGGATGGGGCCTCCCACCTCTCCCTTGAAGAGGCTGTGCGCCTGATGCTTCACCAAAGAGCTTTCCACGCCGTAGGCAATGGACTTCTCAAATCCTGTGGCACGGCGGAAATCCATGATGATCCGATGGTTTCGGGCCCGGCACATGAGGGCTTTCGCCGGCTCCAGAAGAAGCGTCCTGTCCTCCGGAGAGAGGGACTCCGCCAACGCCATCAGCCGCCGAATCTCCTTCAGGAGCGCCTTGGACTCATCATCCTGCCCGTCATTCACAAGTGACTCTGCATCAGATAGATACGTCGTCAATGGATTGACGGACACCAAATAGAGGGAGCGATGCAGCGCACGGCCCTTCCAAAGGCTCTCCAGCTCCAGGCTGCAGGGCTTCTTCGCGTCAAAGCGGACCACGCCGTCCTCCGGCAGGACATCGCCGTTGACGCGATGCTCCAGTTTCTCCGCGCACGGCATGTCCAGCCGCGCCATGCCGTCGGCCTCCATCTTCCATTTGACGGATGAAACCGACGGCACGTCATCGAAGACCAGTTCGCCAAAGCGGTCCGGCTGATGGAAATAGAGGCCCGTGTAGGACCAGCTGGATAGTTCGGCCGCCACGGTGCGGCTTCGGCACACGTTCAGACGCCATTTGTCTCCGTTCTGCGGAGCGCCGCCCAATTCGGCGAAGGGGATGCGCACGGCGACCGTCCAACGGTCATTCAACCGATTGCTCTTCACGTTGTTACGGCAGTTCCAATCACGGTCCATGCCCAGCTCGTCGCACACCGTTCCCGCGGCGTTGACGATGAAGTGCGCATACTTGTCCCAACCCTTCGGCTGGATGAAAATCTCCACGCAGTCATCGTTCCACACATCGCTGTCCGATTGTTCGCGGGTCATGGAGATTTTGCCCATGTCGGGCTCGTGGCAGACGATGTGGAAAACCAGCTCGTCTGCCGTCCGTCGGAGAGTGACCTCTGTTGCCACTTGGGGCATGGCGTCGCCGTCCGCGCGGATCAGCGTCCCCAGAGCCGCCTCGCCGCCGTCCCGGTTGGGAAGCACCGCCAACGGCAGCCAGCCATAGGCCATGATTCCGCAGCACATCATTGCCAACACCAATTTCGCCATTCGAACAATCTCCCTTTACAATATACTATATATAACGATGACGAACCATGGTGCTAAATATAATGTCGCTCCCGGATAAGGCAATCGGAAATCTCGCCTTTGCATCAGCGGCAATGGCACGCAAGACACGCGGAAAAGAAAATGCCCTGCTCCATGGTCCCCATGGCGGCGACGGCCATTGAAAAGCGGCGGAAGCGGCATTTTTTCACCTTTTCCACTTGCTTAATTGAAAATCATGTGTAAAGTTCTTTTGGTGAAGAGAGGAAGTGAGTCCTTACCCTTTGGAGAAAAAAGCATGAAGAAAACTCGCGTCGGTTTCATTGGCTGCGGCGGAATTGCCCAGTACCACTTTGGGCATTTTGACAAAATGAAGGACAAGGCCCAGATTGTCGCCGCCTGCGACCTCATTGAAGAGCGTGCGCAGGAGACGGCGAAGCGCTTTGGCGCCAAGGCCTATCTTGACTACAAGGAGATGTTCGCCAAAGAGAAGCTGGACGCGCTGTTCATCTGCGTGCAGCCTGCGGCCCATGATGGCATGGAACTCATCGCCATCGACAAGAAGATTCCGTTTTTCGTCCAAAAACCCATGTCTTTGGACATAAAATACGCGAAGAAAGTCGCCGCCGGCATCAAGAAGAACAAGCTCATCACCGCCGTTGGTCTGCAGTGCCGCTATTGCGACACCTGCCAGATGGCGCAGCGTTGGGCGGCGAACCACCCCATCGGCGTGGTCACTGCGCACCGTCTCGGCGGCATGCCCATGGTTTGGTGGTGGCGCGTGAAGGAGCAGTCCGGCGGTCAGGCCGTTGAGCAGACCATCCATGACTTCGACATGATGCGCTATATCTTCGGCGATGTGGTCCGTGTGCAGTCCATCGCCCGCCACGGCGTCATCACCGGCGTGGAGAACTACAATGTGGACGACGCCTCCTCCACCCTCCTCACCTTCAAGAACGGCGCCATCGGCACCATGAGCACCGGTTGCTTCGGCAACGGCGAACACAGCATCATCGCCTATTCCCCCGAAGGCAAAATGACCTTCACCATCTTCGGCTCCTACAAAATCGAGCAGCCCCACATGAAGATCGAAGGCACCGCCAGCAACGACTACGGGCAGGAATGCACGGAGACCTTCATTGACGCCGTTCGCGGCGACATTCCCGCCGATGAGATTCTCTCCCCCTATTCGGAGGCGATGAAGTCCCTCGAGCTGGTTCTGGCGGTCAACAAGTCCATTGACAACGGCGGACAGCCCGTCGATCTGTAAATCATTGACAATTAGGAATTAGGAATTAGAAATTAGGAATTTTCCTAGATTATCTAGAGGCTCTAGACCTAGACTGAATCTAGAGGCTCTAGACCATCTAGAGTCTCTAGAAAAGTTAATTTCTCCTTTCTAATTCCTAATTTCTAATTTCTACTTTCAAATTCCTCCTTCCTAATTCCTATTCTACTTTCAAATTCCTCATTCCTAATTCCTAATTTCTAATTATTTAAGAGCCATGTTTACCTGCCTTCCCGCCTATCCTTTGCTGACCAGCGACCCCTATCTGTGCATCTGGAGCCGCACTGACCATCCCGCCGCCTCAGAGACCACACATTGGGCGGGCGCCCGCAAGCGTCTGAACATCATCGCCGAGGTGGACGGCGCGACCGTCTCTCTCGTGGGCCGCAATCCATATCCCCTTGCGGAACTCGCCGCCAGAGACGTGACGCACACCACCACCCGCTACACCTTTGCGGTCGGCAACGTGGAACTGGCGCTTTCCTTCCGCGCACCGCTCCTTCTGGATGACTTGGACCTGACCAGCACTCCCGTCACCTTCCTCTGCGTCAACGCATCGGCGCGGGACGGCAAGGCCCATGCCGTCACCGTCACCGTCACATGGCACGATGACATCTGCCGAGACGGCGCCCTTCCGGAGCCCATGATTGGAAAAGCCTATCCCACAGGGGATTATCACATCGCATGGATGGGCAAGAAACGGCAACCCATGCTGTGCCACAGCGCCGACCACATCACCATCGACTGGGGCTTCGCCTATCTGCTCTCCGACACGCCTGTGACCTTCCAACACACGCGCGGTCATTGGTGCCTGAGCTGGATGAGAAACATGCAAGTCCTTCAGCCTCAGGAAGTTAGCTTGCTTATTGGCTATGATGACGTGGCATCCATCCAGTACTTCGGCCACATCGCGAAGGCATGGTACGCCCGTCATGGCAAGACCCTGCCAGCCGCCATGAAGGAGCTCTTCGCCGCCAAGACGGACGTGTTCCGCCGCATGGACAGCCTGGACGCGGAGCTTGCGGAAAAGGCGTTGCAGGCGGGCGGGCCGGATTATGTCACTTTGACCGCCGCCGCCTACCGCCAGACCATCGCCGCCCACAAGCTGATCGCAGACCCCGACGGCAACGTGGTCTTCCTCTCCAAAGAGAACGACTCCAATGGCTGCATCGGCACGGTGGACGTCAGCTATCCCTCTATACCACTATATATATTATACGCGCCGGAACTGGTCCGCGGCATGTGCCGCCCCATTCTCAAGTTCGCGAAGATGCCCGTGTGGCAATATGACTTCGCGCCCCACGACGTGGGCCGCTATCCCTACGCCATCGGCCAGGTCTACGGTCTGGCCGGCAACGCCATCGACACCGCCGCCGCCGATCCCATCGAATACGGCGACGTCTATCCGGCCACCTATCTCTACGACGGCGATGAAAATCTCTATACCCTTCAGTATCAGATGCCTGTGGAGGAATCTGGAAACATGATCCTCATGCTGGCGGCGACCCTGAAAGCCGACGGAAAGGACGAGCTGATCCGCGAAAACCTGCCCACGCTCGCCAAATGGGTCAAATATCTGGAGCAGTATGGCGAAGACCCCGGAGAACAGCTCTGCACGGACGACTTCGCGGGGCATCTGGCCCACAACGTCAATCTGGCCTTCAAGGCCGTCTGCGGACTGGCCGCCTACGCTTACATCATGGAGCATTTCGGCGACACGGCACAGGCGGAATACTATCGCGGCGTCGCGAAGCGCATGGCCGCGACAATCGTCGCCCGCGCCGCCAACGGCCGCGGAACCGGCCTCACCATGGACGGAACCGGCTGGAGCCTCAAATACAACGCCGTATGGGACCTGCTCTTCCAGTTTGGCCTCTTCGACAAATCCTTCTTCACGGCGGAAATCCAACGCTATCTGGACGAACAGAACGCCTATGGCGTGCCGCTGGACTCCCGCCGCACCTACACGAAGTCCGACTGGATCCTCTGGGCCGCCACCCTGTCGCAGGCTCCAGAGACCGTCGCCAAATTCTGTGCGCCGATGGCGGCGTATCTGAAGGAAACGCCGACGAAAATCCCCTTTGGCGACTGGTACGACACGAAGAGCGGCGCCTATTGCCACTTCATCGCCCGCTCCGTCCAAGGCGGCATCTTCATGCCCATGCTCTATGAAAGCTGGAAATAGGGCTTGCGTCGCCGTCGATGTTTTTGCCAGACTTTTTCCGTGTTATATGTAACATACTGATTATAAAATACTTATAAAAATCGGAGTGATTGAGATGACTGAAGGTTATTTTCCCGAAAAGAGCAATGAACTGTTCCGCCATGCGCAGGAGCGCTTCCCCGGCGGCGGCACGCAGCTGCTGAGCAAGCACCCCCACCTGCGGGCTCCTGGCCTGTGGCCGGCCTATTACAAAGAAGCCCATGGCTGCGAAATCATCGACATCGACGGCCATCACTACTACGACTTCGCCACCAACGGCATCGCCGCCTGCACGCTGGGCTTCAATGACCCCGACGTCTCCGCCGCCGTCATCGAGGCGGTCAAACAGGGCAGCATGTGCTCTCAGAACTGCGTTGAGGAGGTCATGCTGGCCGACCGTTTGTGCGAACTCCATCCGTGGGCGCAGTGCGTCCGCTTCGCCCGCACCGGCGGCGAGACGGCCGCCATCGCCGCGCGAATCGCCCGCGCCACGACGGACAAGTCCGGCATCGCCATCTGCGGCTACAGCGGCTGGACCGACTGGTACATCGCCGTCAATCTGGGGCAGGACGAAAGCCAGTTCGGCAAGGTCATCGACGGCATGCAGCCGTGGGGCGTGCCACGCGAACTCCGCGGCACCAGCCAGGCCTTCCATTTCGATGATTTCGAGGAGTTCGACCGCGTCATCCGCGAGAACCGCGGCAAACTGGCCGCCGTCGTCATGGAGCCAGTCCGCTGGACCAACCCGGCCCCCGGCTATCTGCAGCACATCCGCGACGTCTGCACAAAGGAAGGCATCCTGCTGATCTACGATGAAATCACCGCCGGATGGCGCTTCACCTTGGGCGGCTCCCACAAGATCATCGGCATCAATCCGGACATCGCGCTCTTCGCCAAAGCCATGAGCAACGGCCATCCCTGCGGCGCGGTCGTCGGCACGAAGGAAGCCATGAGCGGCGCCAACAAGGCGTTCATCAGCAGCACCTACTGGACGGAGCGCGTCGGCTCCGCCGCGGCGCTGGCCACCATCGCCAAGATGGAGAAGATCGGCTCCGCCAAGACCATCTGCGACGTGGCGCGGGACTTCATGTCCACGATGCCCAAGATCGCCGCCGCCCACGGCATCGAATACGGCTTCGTCAACTGCATGGAATGGCCCTGCCTGGTCAAGCCGAAATTCGCCAACGCGGACGAGGCGCTCTTCTTCACCGAGCAGATGCTCCTCAAGGGATTCATGCATTCGGACATCGGCTTCGATCCCACCGTCGCCCACACGCCCGAAATCCGCCAGCTCTTCTACACGGCGGCGGACGAGGTCTTCGACAAGATGGCCGCCGCCAAGAAGGCCGGCACACTCCACGACCAGCTGATCACCGTCGAGCGAGAGAAGAAGAAGGGCTTCGGCCGCCTTAACCACTAGTCAATGACATGACAGCGCGCGGGATTCTTCCCGCGCCTGGCCCATTTCACCACGGCACAGTTGTTTCTTGCCCATGTCCATAGGTTTTGAAGAAATGGCATGGATTTTGCAAAGCCTTGAAAGAGCCAAATTTACATAACCCCGGGTTAAGCGAAGCGAAACTCGGGGTGAAGTGTCTCCTCTGATTCCACAGCCCCATCCGGGGCTGAATTACAGCCATGGTAACGGCTATCCTGAACCATCAGAGTTCTGAATAGTTACGGCAATTTTGGGTTTGGCAATTGAAACCAAGTCGAATTTGAAAGAAGAGGAAGCAACAGATGAATCGAACAATGAAAGTCGTGGCTGTGTTCATCGTCCTTCTGCCCATGCTCTGCCTGGCGGAACAGGAAGGCGATTGGTCGTATTATGTAACTGACAACCAGGCAACCGTAAACAAATATAATGGTCCCGGCGGCAGCGTGGAGATTCCGGCCACTTTGGGCGGATATCCCGTCACCGCCATCGGAGACAGCGCATTCTATCAATGCGAGTATCTGACCTCGGTGACCATTCCGGACAGTGTCACCCGCATCGGCACCTACGCATTCTATTACTGCTACTATCTGACCTCGGTGACCATCGGCAACGGCGTCAAAACCATCGGCGACAATGCATTCTATATTTGCACCAATCTGGCCTCGGTGACCTTCGGCAACAGCATCACAACCATCGGCGACGAGGCATTCTATGAATGCTACCCTCTGAAGAATCTGACCCTTCCGGACAGCGTCACAACCATCGGAAACGGCGCATTCTTTAATTGCTCCAGCCTGACTTCGGTGACCATTCCCGACAGCGTCACAACCCTTGGCCACTATGTATTCTATAATTGCGACAAGCTGGAAGAGGTGACCATTGGCAACGGCGTCACCGCCATCGGCAACCAGACTTTCTATGATTGCGACAAGCTGACATCGGTGGCCATCGGCACTGGCGTTACCACCATCGGCGACTATGCATTCGATAGTTGCGACAGTCTGGAGGCGGTGACCATCCCCGACAATGTCACCGCCATCGGCAGAGACGCATTCTCCGAGTGCACCAAACTGGCCACCGTGACCATCGGCAACGGCGTAACCACCATTGGAGACTACGCATTCAGGGATTGCTATAGCCTGACGACGGTAGTCATTCCCGACAATGTCACCACCATCGGCATCGGAGCGTTCTCAAGATGCAGTCTCGTCGAGCCCCTCATTGTAAATGGCACATTGGTCGCATGGAACAACGCGGAAGGGAATGTAGTAATCCCAGAGAGCGTGACCCGCATTGGCGGCGGCGCATTCTATTACTGCGACCAAATGACCTCCGTGACCATCCCAGACACCGTCACTTCCATCGGTAACTACGCATTCTATTTCTGCGAAAAGCTGACCTCGATAACCATTCCAGACAGTGTGACCACCATTGGCGTTGGGGCATTCGATGATTGCTTCGCACTGGCCACCGTGACGATCGGCAACGGCGTCACATCCATCGGCGACTACGCATTCTCCGATTGCGAAAGCCTCACAGCGGTGGTCATTCCAGACAGCGTGACCACCCTAGGCGAAGGCGTGTTCATGGATTGCCACAGCCTAGCCACCGTGACCATCGGAAACCACGTCACATCCATCGGAGACTACGCCTTCGATGACTGCTCCAGCCTGACTTCCGTGACCATCCCGGACAGCGTGACCTCCCTTGGAGACTACGCATTCTACGATTGCACCAGCCTGACCACCGCAACTATCGGAAACGGCGTCACATCCATCGGTGACTACACATTCTATTATTGCTACCAATTGACCGCAATTAACATTCCAGCCAGCGTCACCACCATCGGAGACTACGCGTTCTATTATTGCTATCTTTTGACCGCGATAGACATTCCAGCCGGCGTCACCACCATCGGCGATTACGCATTCTATTGTTGCGAAGGCCTGGAGGCGGTGACCATTCCCGACAGCGTCACCACCATCGGAGAAGGTGCATTCTATGAATGCGAAAATCTGAAGTCGGTGGTCATTCCCGACAGCGTCACCGCCATCGGCAACTACCCATTCTACTATTGTTTCAACCTGAAGTCGGCGGTCATCGGAAACGGTGTCACCACCCTCGGCGAATACGCATTCTACTATTGCTACAGCCTGGAGTCGGCAACCATCGGAAACGGCGTCACCAACATCGACGACTACGCATTCTGTTATTGCAGCAACCTGAAGTCGGTGGACATCGGAAACGGCGTCACCAACATCGGCGACTATGCATTCTATGACTGCGACAGCCTGGAGTCGGTGACCATCCCAGCCACCCTGGCCAACATCAACCGCTATCAATGCTTCCCCAGCAACCCGCAAATCACGCTCCGACTTCCCCTCAAGCCGGGCTGGAACCTCATGGCAATTTCCGATGAAGTGCCTCGTGGAGTTCTGACGGAACTCGAGGCGCTTCACCCCATGGTGTTGCGTAACAGGGTCTATCAGCGCATATCATCCATCGATGACATTGCGCATGGCGAAGGCTTCTGGCTCTTCTTCCCAAAGGGTCACGCTCCACTCACCTTCCCCTACGTCAATAATCACGCTTATCACGATATCGTGGAATACGACCTGCCCATTCTCGGTGGCCTGTATCAAGGGCAATGGAAGCGGCATGCGAAGGGGGAAGATGACAATCCGCAGTTCTTCATATGGGAGGGCAACCGCTTCCAGCGCCTGCCCGACGATGACGACACTTTTATCCCATACCGTGGCTACTTGATGAGCAAATGAAGGAGATTCCACGGCGTAGAGAACACAACCAGAAAATTCACTAAACGGCTACAAGTTGCCGACCATGCATGTAGTGCGCATAGCCCTCTGCAACGTCAATGCGGAGCATGGTTTGCCTATCATGGTTCTTCCAGAATCCACTGGCGATAGAAGGGATCCTCCATTTCATATCGGTCTGAATAAATCACATAGCCGTCTTTCTGCAAACGCTTCAACGCGCTGTAGACCGTGCTAGTCCGATGTGTTCCCGATTGCAATGCTCCGCCCGTGGCCAGTTGCTTCAGTATCCACCGTTTGGTTCGGTTGAGGTTTGTCCATAACCGCTCATAATCAAGGCCATGCGCCTTTACGATGTGGTCGATGGCGGCTGTCACCACATCCACCGTATCCGGCTGAAGCACCCCCAGTTGCCACACACTCGCCGCCAACTGCTGCGTATAATACGGATGACAACCCGTGTAGTTAAGAATTCTGTCCGCCATTTCCCCACATTTGTCCGCGAATATCCTCTCCAGTCTTTCCGTCAGATAAATCCGGAAGTCCCCACGAGGCAATTTCGCCAGTCGCATCAATTCACCAAAATGGTAGAACGGTGACTTCTTGTTCTCAAAGATATCCGCCATCATGCTCTCCTGACTCCCTAGCAGAATATAGTTTATGTGCTTCTGTTCCTGCATGATGGCTCGCAATTGCCGATCCAGATTCGGCGCGATGTCGCAAATCTCCTGAAATTCGTCCAAAACCACAATCAGGCGTTGTTTTTCCGTGTTCGCACGGTCCAGAAGCATCATGGCATCCTCCAGCAGTACCGTATCGTCGACGCCAGGCTGGAACGACACTTCCATCGCCCCCGAAACAGGATTCGTGGATATCGTTGGAATGACGCGGAAATGAGTCAACAAGTGCCTCAGCCGTGCCAAGGGGCGAATCTTGAAAAACTCACGAAGCAATTTCGCCGCAAGTTCCGATACCGACATCACGCTCTGAAGATTCAATGTGATATGCTCTCGCCCCGTCTCCTGCAAGGCCTTCGCCACCACACTGCTTTTGCCAAAACGACGCGGACTGATCAGAACCAAATGGTTCGCGCTTGCGACAAATTGGCGTATGTACGCTACTTCCGCAATCCTGTCCGTGAAATACTCGGCTTCCACGATGGTTCCGAATTTGAAAGGATTTTCCATATTACGACTTTTTTCGTTACGACTCTTTTCGTAATGACCTTCTGCTTCAACTCCAAGTCATTCCATCATAAATACTTACATGGAATGCTGAGGCTGAATAACCCGCGTTTTCCGTCTTTTGTCGGCCTCACAGTTGGATTCGGCGGATACGGGTGTCCTGGAGGACGATGCCGTCCTTGCCGCCGCCGCAGCAGTAGGCGAGCAGGAGGGCATCGTCGTCGAAGAGCATGGCGATGTAGCAGAAGCCGTGGTCGGGGGCGGTCTCCAGCAGACGGTGACTGTGCCAGCTTTGACCGTCATCCGTGCTGCGGGCCAGCACCAGCGGGGTGCGCTGCCAACTTTCGGGTGTGGGCTGGATGCCCCAGCGGGGGTCAATGTCGCACCACACGGCAAACAACTCACCGGTTTTGGGATTGCGCTTGACGGACAGGGGGGACTCCTGCGAGGGGAACTCGTCGGCGGGGACGGCCGCCGTCCACGTTTCACCGCCGTCGGAGGAGAAGGCTTTCCACTGCCGCCCCACGTTGGTGCGGAACCATGCCATGACCCGACCGTCCGCCAGCTCGATGACGCCTGGCTCCCGCAGGCCGGAGTCCATCCATTGCGGCGGATAGCAACACTGTCGCGCCTCGCGCCACGTGGCGCCGCCATCGTCCGAAAGGAAGAAATAGGTTTCGGCGCGGTTGTGCACGTTCTCGATAAGTCCGCCACCGCCAGTCAGATGGTGGATGGCCACCGGAATGATGATGCGGCCGCTGGAGAGCTGAACCAGCCGGTCGTTGTTCAGCACCATGTAGACAGGCGGATATTGCGTCACGTCCTGCGGCGTCGTCCACGTCTCCCCTTCGTCGGAGGAGAAGCAGATGAAAGGACGGCAGTCCAGAATGCCCTTGTCATTTGGCCACTTCTCCACCAGCTGGCGGTCCTTATACCGCTTTTCCGCATAGGCCATGGCGATGCGGCCATCCTGCAGCCGCAGCAGCGAGACGCTCATGACGTTCTGTGCGCGGTTGGGGATGACCAGCCGCCAGTCGCTCCAGCTGCGGCCACCGTCGGCGGAGGTGATGGCGACGATTTCCGCCTCCCCGCCGTCATCGTAGCTGTTCCTGTTGTATCGCGTGTACACGAACATCAGCCGACCGTCCTTCAACTTCACGAACGCGCCTTCCGAATTACGCGGATTGCCTTCACCATGAAACAGATTCGTCACAACATCTTCCATCGTCAACATCCTTTCTGCGTTGCCTGACTTGCAATGACCAATAAATCGTCGTTTTCGACAATATATTCTTCGTAACGAGATTCACAATCCGCATGATGTATTATATTACAAGTTTCGTTGTTTTCACATGAAACCGCGAACTCGCCAACAGTTCCCAATTCCAAATTTCTAACTCCTAATTCCAAATTTTCAGTTCCAAATTTTAATTCCTAATTCCTAACTCCTAATTCCTAATTCAAAATATCTAACTCCTTCTCCATGAAACAGATACAGAAATGTCCCCACTGTCATTGCGACGCCATCTTCATCCATGACCTATGCCCCAACTGCGGCCATCCGTCACGGTTTGAAGAGCGCGGCGAGCCGGACTATCGGGAGGACGAGAAAGGGCGGCATCCCTCCTACTATGCCACGTTGGAGGAGGAGATGAGCGCCGCCGAAAAGCACGGCCGCATCCTCTTGGGGCTGATCATCGGCCTGATGATTCTGCCGCTGGTTGCCTGGACTCTTGTCAACTTCTTCCTTTTGTTCGACCAGGACGGAACCTTGGAAATCCCTTTCTTCAAAGTCCTTATCGCCCTTCTTGTTGGCACGTGGCTATTCCTGCGGCCATGGTTCGGCCATTTGTGGTCCCGTCCGGTTCTGCTGGTTCTCAGCGCCCTATTGGGCGTCGGGCTGCTGGCCTACGCCGTCTCCCTGCTGTTTCAGGAACAGGCCGCCAATCCGGTTGTCGTCCTCGCCGCCATCGTCTACGGCCTCATCTATTCATGGTGCGGATGGCAGTTCTGGCGGTCGAAGGACATTCCCGAATTCATCCGCCGTCAACATAGATATTACACAACTCATTGATATTCAACAACTTATGAGCTTATCCGTATTAGAGATATGGGAAGAGCGCCTTTCACGGGTGCTCAGCCATGTGGACGTGGCGCTTGAAGAGCGCTTCGGCAGCAAATACCCCCTGCGCCGCAACCGTCCCCTCCACGGCAGCACCGCCAACAGCAAGTACAGCGGACTTTTCAGCATGGAGGCGAAGTTCTCCCTTGGCTACACATCCGGCTCCGGCCCCGGCTACATCATCCAAATGCGGACGCTTTCCGCCGTCCCCATCAGCGAAGAGGACAGGCAACTGATGCTGGAGGACGCTGAAGATCTTCTCAAAGAAGCACTTAAGGAAGAGTTTCCAGAGAAGGACCTCTATTTGGACCGACAAGAGGACGTCTTTCTGCTTTCAGGAGATTTGAGTCTCTGAACAAAAGCGTACTATATTATATATATTGTATAGAGAACGCCGCGAAGACACCGCCATGAAAAACGATCCGTCAACACAGCATTGGCTTCCGTCAGCCAAAGGGCCCTACAAGCGCCCATGGCCAAATCAAAGCCGAGAAGACGCCTTGGCCGACTGGCTGGGGGCGGAGCGCACCCCTGACGTGATGGCGTCCCTCCGAGAGGAGCCCCGCTCCATGGAACAGCTTGTCCAGGAGGTCATGGCCTCCGTCAACAAGGAGGACATGCTGCTTCTCTCCCATCTGCAGAACAACTGGACGGAACTGGTGGGGCCAGACAATGCACGTGCCCTCCAGCCCCTCTCCATCAACAACGGCGTCCTAAAGCTCGAAGCCGCCAGCGCATCATGGCTTTACATCTTTCAGACGCAGCTCAAAAAGCCGCTTTTGGACAAATGCCGAGCCGCCGTCGGCGACGCCATCCGCGACCTGCAGTTCGTTCCGGCCGGCCAGCGACGGCCCCAGCCCCCCACACCCTTCCACCAAAACCGCCATCGGTAGGCCCTTCACCTATCCCCAAAGGTTCACCTCATGCCAATCCATTCCCAAATTCTGAAACGGACGGCCCTCATCGCCCTCCTTCCCCTGCTCTCCCTCAAAGCCGCCACGCCGGAAGAGATTCTCGCCCAACCCGTTACCGCCAAAACCGGAGGCCTCCAGGAGCAAATCGCGGGCCGTGTGGTCACGGACATCATCTCACGCTCCCACTATCAGCCCCACGCCATCGACCCTGCCCTCTCCGCCCAATGGTTCAACGCCTATTTCGAGACCTTGGACCCCGGCAAGATGTTCTTCTATCAGAGCGACATCGACCGATTCCGTCCCTTCGAAGGCGATCTATGGAACACCAAACAGCATCTCGTCAATCTCGATTTCGCCTTCAAGGTCTACGAGCTCTACCTCCACCGCGTCCGCGAATGGGCCATCTTCTCCTGCAAGGCCCTGAAGGAAACCCACGATTACAGCGTGGACGAGGCACTGCCCATCGACATCAAGGCCCTGACATGGTGCAAAGACGAGGCCGAAATCCACGATCTATGGCGCCGCAAGGTCAAGAACGCCCTGCTCAATGATGAAATCGTGGAGGCCCAGAAGAAGGAGGAGGCCCAAAAGAAGGACAAAACCTACGAGCCCCCCACGGAAGACGCCGCCACCCGTCTGGCCAAAAGCTATGCCCACATCTACAAGCGGAAACTGGAGTCCGAGCCCCTCGACATTCTGGAAATCTTCCTCTCCTCCCTCACCACCCTCTACGACCCCCACTCCAACTACATGGCCCCCGAAACCAAAGAGAGCTTCGACATCAACATGCGGCTCTCCCTCCAGGGCATCGGCGCCACTCTGTCCTCCATGGACTCCTACACCACCATCGTCGACATCGTGCCCGGCGGCCCCGCCGACAAGGACGGCCGGCTGAAGGCGGGAGACCGCATCAGCGCCGTCGCGCAGGACGGCGAAGACCCCGTGGACGTGACGGACATGTCACTGAACAAAGTCGTCAAGCTCATTCGGGGGCCCAAAGGCACCACTGTCCATCTCACCATCCTTCCCGAAGGCTCCAACACGCCGCAGCTCATTGACATCGTCCGCGACGAGGTCAAGCTCACCGAACAGGAGGCCCAATCGGAAATCCGTGAAATCACGGTGGACGAAGACGCCAAGGCCGATGTGCTGGTCATCTATCTGCCCTCCTTCTATGCGGATTTCGGCGGCAAAAAGGACGGCAAGGACGACTACAAAAGCACCACGCGGGACATTAGGAATCTGATTGAGTCCCGAAAGGCCGAAAAGGGCATGCCCAACGGCCTGATTCTCGATCTGCGCGGCAATTCGGGGGGAAGCCTGGACGAGGCCATCTCCCTGACCGGACTCTTCACCGGCCGCCAGGTTCCCGTGGTCCAAATCCGTCAGGGCAACAACCGCATCATTCAGAAGGACTCCCCCAACGAAGAGGCCCTCTACACAGGTCCCATGTTGGTTCTGGTGGACAAACACAGCGCCTCCGCCTCTGAAATCGTCGCCGCCGCTCTGCAGGACATGGGACGGGCCTTCGTCATTGGCGACCAGTCCACCCATGGCAAAGGCAGCGTCCAGACCATTCTCGACCTGAACAACTACCCCATCGTCGCCAAAAGCAAATCCCGCCAACCCGACTTGGACATTGGTTCACTGAAGCTCACCATCGCCAAATTCTACCGCATCAACGGCAGCTCCACTCAGGAGAAGGGCGTCACGCCGGACATCATCTTCCCCTCCTTCTACGACTATATGGAACTGGGCGAGAGCAAGATACCCCATTGTCTCCCGTGGGACACCATCGACCCCGTCAAATCCTATCCGCGCAACGAACTGCTTGCCACCATGCTGCCTAAACTTAAGGAGGCCTCCACGCAGCGCCGTGAACAGAATCAGCTCTTCAAGGAGTATCTGCAGGACATCGCCTATTTCAAGCAATGGCATGACATCAAGGCCCTTCCGCTGGAACGCACGGCCCGAAACGCCTACAACGACATGGAGGAAAAAGCCACGGGCATGCGCCGTAAGTTCCTCGCCCTCAGCAAACAGACGCGAGACCGCCTCAACCGCAACAAAGGCGTCGAAGGCACCACGCTTCTCGATCCAGACGCCCTGGACCTCATTCTGGAGGAATCCCTCCAAATCATGGGGGACATCCTCCGATTGGGCAACGCCCCCGCAAACTGGAACCCATAAGGCAGTTTGAAATTAGGAATGAGGAATTAGGAAGTAGGAATTAGGGATTAGGAATTAGGGATTTATCTAGAGCTTCTAGAGCTAGCTAGGCCTTTTAGCCCTTCTAGCCCCTTGCAGCGCAAAATCTCACCGAAAATCCACAAAATTTCGGCGGTGGTGGTTGCGAATTCGGGCTTTTGGTAGTATATTTAGAGTCTGCAATTTGAGTAAGAATTCAAGATCCTTCACGATAACGGGAGACAACAATGGCAACGAGTACATTCCGCAACAAAAACAAGGTTCGCCCGAAGAAGCAGGGTGCCGCGAAACGCCGCAAGATTCTCATGCAGAAGCGCCATCTGATGGCGTTGGGCATGAGCGAGGAAAGCGTGGCCAACCTGCAGTCCGACAAGCTGCGCGCCCTGTTGAAATATCCGAAGAAGGTTCAGGCGGCCTGCGCGGCCGGCAAGTGATTCCGCTTCGGCAAAGGGGACGGGCCGCCACGGCGTCCCGCCCTTTGGATTTGGGCTTCACGGAATAATCCGTCCGCTTTTCTGTCAACATGACAAGGAAAGCGGACGTTTTTGTTTATCTGCGGCGCCATTCCCCAAAAGACACCCCTCCATAACCAGGAGACCCCATGAAAGAGCGCTTATTGGATGCATTGAAGAATTGCGATGCGGATTATGCGGAAGTGCGTTTTGAGGAGTCGGACGGCTCTGGCTTCTCCTACCGCGGCAAGGAACTGGAGCAGGCGTCCACCGGCTGTTCCTGCGGGGGCCTTGTCCGCGCCTGCAAGAACGGGGGCTGGAGCACCAGCAGCTTCGACTCTCTGGACGACCTGCCGGAGAAGGTCCACCAAGCCTGCCGCAACGCCGCTTTGGTCGGCCATGAGAAGACCTGTCTAGCGGAAGCTGAACTCCCTGATGATCAAGTGTTTACAGCAACATTAAAGCGGGATTTCCGGGGCGTTTCCATGGAGGAGAAGGTCAAACAGCTCACCGCCTACAACGACATTCTGCTCCATTCCACAGAAGGCGTCGAATCCTCCGCCATCCGCTACACAGACACGTTCCGCAAAGTCTATTTTGCCTCGACGCGGGGCAGCTATTTCATGGAGGAGCGGCCCCGCGTGACCCTGTTCCTCCAAGCCTTCGCCAAAGACGGCTCCCGCATCCAGCAAGCCTTTGAGAGTCTCTCGTCCGCCACTGACTATGACGTGGTGCTCAATCATGAACAAATGGCCGCGGACGTGGCTCGCCGCGCCGTCGATCTGCTCAACGCCCCCAAATGCCCCGGCGGCCGTCAAACCGTCATTTTGGATCCCGCCTTCGCGGGCGTCTTCGCCCACGAGGCCTTCGGCCACCTGAGCGAGGCGGATTTCCTCTATGAGAACCCCAAAATGCGGGACTTGATGAAAATCGGCCGCCAAATGGGCGCCCCCGAACTGAACATCATCGACGACGGCAGCCTGGGCAGCCTCATCGGAACCCATGCCGTGGACGACGAAGGCACCCCCACCCGCCGCACGGAGCTCATCCGCGACGGTGTTCTCGCCGGCCATCTCCACTCGCTGGAGACCGCAGGCAAGATGGGCGAGGCCCCCACGGGAAACGCGCGGGCCATCAGCGCAGGCTATCCGCCCATCGTCCGCATGACCAACACCTACATTGACGCGGGTCCCCTCTCCAAAGAGGATTTGTTCGCGGGAGTGGACGACGGCATCTACGCCGTCTCGGCCTTCGGCGGCCAAACCATGATGGAGATGTTCACCTTCTCCGCCGCCTACGGCTACCGCATTCGCAACGGCCAAATCTGCGAACTGCTGCGGGACATCGTTGTCACGGGCAATGTGTTCGAGACCCTCTACTCCATCGACGGCATCGCCAACGACCTGTGCATCCACGAGACTGCCGGCGGCTGCGGCAAAAACGGCCAGTTCCCCCTGCCCGTCACCCACGGCAGTCCCCACATCCGCATTCGCAACGTGGTTGTGGGCGGGGAGGCCTAAGGCAAGTTCATCACAAAAAAGTCATAACATCTTCCAATACAATAATTTACAAAATCAGCCCCTTTACTGGCGGTTGAAGCAGCAAGGAAACGGGATATGCAAGCAAACGCTTTGGAACACCTGCGCGGCCCCATGGAGCGCGCATTGGAACTGGGCAAGGCCAACGGCGCCTCCGCCATGCGCATCACCGCCCATCAGGGAGAGTCCCAATCCATCGGCTTTCAGGCCGGACGCCTGAAAAACGCCGATGGCTCAGACGGCATGGGCTATTCCATCCATGTGGTCAAAGACGGCCGCTCCGGCGCCGCCAGCGGCAACATGCCCGATATGCTCGAAAACATGGTGGAACGTGCCTTGGCATTGACGCAATTCGGTGCGGTGTCGCATTTTACAGAATATCCCGCCCCCGCTGACTCCTATGCCTCCCCAAAATTGTACTCCCCTTCGGTCAAAAATCTCTCGCAGGAAAAGCAACTTGCTGACTGCCAGGAACTTGTGGATTTCCTCAAGAGCAAGGAGGACGGCCTGGACATCGAGGCCGGCGCCAAAGTCCATGAAAGCCAGTCCCTGCTGATGACTTCCGGCGGCTTCGTGGGCGAAACTCATTCCGGCGGCTGGAGCATCAGCGCGGGCTTTCAGCGGACCGCCGGCACGGACATGCTCTTCTCCGGCGCCTGGCGCAGCGGCATCCAGCTGAACGACCTCTATGATTTGGACTATCTGAAGCAGGAAATGGCCTTCGATCTGGAATACGGCTCCCGCACCGCCACCATCGCCGACGGCGCCTACCCCGTCTACATTCCCCCCGCCTGGCTCGGCTCCTTCCTCCGCCCCATCTCCATGGGCATCAGCGGACGCTCCGTCTTCAAAGGCACCTCTCCTTTGGGCGACCAGCTCGGCAAGGCCTGCTTCGCCTCCAATCTCACCATCGTGGACGATCCCCACACGGATTTCCGCGGCGAGTCCTCCGGCTATGACGGCGCCGGCATCCCCACCATCCGCCGCAATCTGGTGGAAAACGGTGTCCTGCAACATTTTCTGTATGACTGGGATACCGCCCACATGGCCAGCCAAGCCCCCACGGGACACGACGGCTGCGCCCCCCACACCATGCTCGTGAAGCCAGGTGACACGGACTCCAGGGCCATGCTGCGCAGCATTGACAAGGGCATCTACATCCGCCAGCTGCTCGGCTTCGGCCAAGGCAATCTGGGCAATGGGGACTTCTCCTGCAACATCGCCCTTGGCTATGTCATCGAAAAGGGCGAAGTCGTCGGCCGTCTCAAGAACGCCATGGCCGCCGGCAACATCCTTGAGCTGCTCAAAGGGGACATCCGCTTCAGTTCGGACGTGGATCCCCAGACCCGCCAGCCCTACGCCATCCTCTCCGGCGTCAACATCGTCTCCAGAAACGCATAGGCGACAACACCTTGTGACGCCCTTTCCATGGTCTCCATGCAAGTTCTCATCGACTCCAACGTCTTCCTCTTCGACCCCAACGCCCTCGACCATTTTCCAGACTGCGAGGTGCTCATCCCCTTGGAGGTGATTGAGGAAATCGACCGCTTCAAACATGACAACAGCGAAACCGGCCGCAACGCCCGCCAAATGGCCGCCTCCATCGACGCCATGCGCGCCAGCGGCTCCCTGCGGGACGGCGTCCTGCTCGGCCGTGGCACCCGCCTGCGCATTTTGGTCCCTGACGACCCGCGCCCCCAAGGGGAGACCAGCGGTGCCGCCGCCATCCTGCGCATCGGTCGCGCCCTGGCCGCCAGCCATCCGGACAGCCCACCCGTCATCATCACCAAAAACGTGAACCTCCGCCTGAAAGCCGACGCCTACGGCCTGCCCGCGAAGGACTACATTCAGGCCACCGTGCGTGACACGGACACCCTCCGCGGCTGGCATGCCATGGAGTTCTCCTCCCCTCAGATCGAATTCCTCAAAAGCGGCCACCCCCTGACTGAACTTCAGCTGGAGCTGCAGCCTAACGAATACGTCTTCGCCCGCGAACAAGGCAACCCGAAGAACGCCTGTCTGGCCCGCTACTACAACGAAAAGGACGGCCTGTGGCCCCTGCAGGACATCCGACGGAGCTGCTGCGGCATCCGCAGCCTCAACGCGGAGCAGAGCTTCTCATTGGACGCCCTGCTGGACGAGTCCATCAAACTGGTCACGCTGGCCGGCAAGGCCGGAACCGGCAAGACTCTGCTGGCCATCGCCGCCGGCCTTCATCAGATTTTCGGCGAAAGCCGCTATCAGCGTCTGCTGGTCTTCCGCCCCACCATGCCTGTCAGCCGCGATTTGGGCTATCTTCCGGGAGACTTGGGCGAAAAGATGCGGCCATGGATGCAGCCGGTCTTCGACGCCCTTGAGTTCATCCGCTCGCAGGACCGCCTCAGCCCAACCCGCACCCTGCCCAACGATGTCATGGACTGCGCGGAAATCAGCATCGAGCCCCTGACCTACATCCGTGGCCGCAGCATCCCTAACCAGTTCATCATCATTGACGAAGCGCAGAACCTGACCCCGCTGGAAGTCAAGACCGTCATCACCCGCGTCGGCTCCGGAAGCAAAATCGTGCTGACCGGAGACCCCGCCCAAATCGACAATCCCTATGTGGACTCCCTTTCCAACGGTCTGACCCGGCTTGTGGACAGTTTTCTGCCCAATCCCCTCTCCGCCCACATCACCTTGATCCGCGGCGAACGCAGCGAACTGGCGGAAACCGCATCTAAGCTGCTGTGACGCTGTTGATTTTTCATGATTTGAAATTATCTTTTTCTATTGTCTTCGGAGCATCGTCTTGCTCCACGGAAAAAACACAGTCAAACTCTTCTTTTGGGAGACAGAAACATGGCGTTGAAAGTTGGTGTTGTCGGTTGCAGAGGAATTGGGACGATCCATGCCACAAGTCATTTCAATGACGATCTGGCGCAGCTCATGGCCGTCTGCGATGTGGTGAAGGAACGGGCGGACGAACTGGCGAAAACCCTGAATGCGAAAAAGCAGAAGGGCGCCAAAGGCCGCAAGGTCAACGTCTACTACAATATTAACGAAATGCTGGCCAATGAGGATCTGGACATCGTCGACGTCTGCACCGGCGGTCCGGAGAACGGCGGATGGCACTTCGAGCCGGCCATGATCGCCATGGAGACGGGAAAGCATGTGCTCTGCGAAAAGCCCATCTCCAATGACATCAACGAGGCCCGCCAGATGGTCAAGCTGGCCACCCAGAAGAACCTCTATCTGGGCGTCAACCTGAACCACTATTTCACCGCGCCCGCCGACCAGGCCAAACAGCTCATGGCCGACGGCAAGATTGGCGAAGTCATCTACTGCCATCACCGCATGGGCTTCCCCGGCAGCGAATGGGCCTATGCCCGCACCGCCGGTCCAAACATGGAGGGACAGCCCTACTTCCACACGAAGGCCTTCCTCGCCCATCCCTTTAGCATCATGCGCTACTTCTGCGGCGATGTCGCTCAGATTCAGGCCTTTATGGGAAAACCCAGCTACCGCATCCGCGAAAACGACCCCATGGTCTCCATCAACAGCATCCATATGCGCTTCAAGAGCGGCGCCACGGGCTTCCTCTTCAGCTCCCGCGGCGACACCACCATGTCCCTCGGCGGATGGTGGAGCGTGGAAGTCGGCGGCACCCGCGGCACCTTCGTCATTGAAAACTGCACAGAGCGGCTGACCTATCAGCCCGCGCAGGGCAACCCCGAAGCGAAAGCCGGCGAGGGCCTCGGCGCCTGCCCCGACCCCATCGTCACCGACACGGGCGTCAAGAACTTTGACTCCACGTTCCCCCGCCGCATCCATGCCTTCCTGGAGGACGTCACCAACAACGTCCCGAAGCACAAGCTGCGCGCCTCCGGCCGTGACGCCCTCGCCACGCTGGAATATACCTTCGCCGCCATCAAGTCCTATGAAAACGGCGGCGTCATGGTCGTGCCCGAGCCCCTGCCCTTCATCAAGCCCGACCCCACCAACCTCTAATCCTCAGCGGAGATACATCCCATGAAATTAGGCGTAAATTCTGTTTTGTTCGGCGGTTATGACATGGAGACCGCCTTCCGGTGGACCAAAGCCTGCGGCTACGACGCCATCGAAATCTCCGCCATTGACGGCATGAGCGAGCACCTCGTCATCTCCAAATGGAAGGAACTGGTTGACCCCATTAAGGCCCTGGTGGCAAAATACGAGCTGCCAATCCAGGCCATGGAGCAGCCCAGCCAGAACCCCGCCATCATGGAAGCCGCCTTCCAGGCCGCCAACGCCATCGGAATCCCCGTGGTCAACTGCGGTCCCGGCGGCACCATGGACGACGAGGCTTCCTTCCAGCAGTCCGTGGACAGTCTGGGCAAGCTGGCTGACATGGCCGGCAAGTACGGCGTCACCCTCTGCTGCAAGGCCCACGTGGGCGCGGCCATCTGGAACACCCCCACCACCCTGCGGCTGCTGGAGGCCATTGACCATCCGAACTTCGGTCTGGACATGGACCCCAGCCACATCTACCGCGCCAACGAAAATCCCGTCGACGCCATCGCCGCCGTAATCTCCCGCATCAAGCACGTTCATATCCGCGACTGCAAGGGACGCCAACGCAATCCAGGCGTGCCGCCCATGCAGGCCAACGGCCGCGGCGACATCGATCTGCTCGGCTACATCCGCGTGCTCCACAAATTCCACTTCGATGGTCCCGTTGATTTGGAAATCATTGGGGCAAAGGAATTTGAGCTGCCGGCCTGCGTCGCCATCGCCGCCGAGGCCCGCGGCCATATGCAGGCCTGTCTGCAAGCCTGCGGAGAACGGTAACCCATGAACACCCCGCCTCCGACGCCTTTCGCGTCACGAGGCGGGAGCCGCTTCAACGCATCTCCTAATCCATTGCCTCTCAAATATCAAGCTACCCCAAAAAAGGAAAGCGCACCATGAAAGCCCTTCTGACCCTTTTCGCCGCCATGACGGTTCTGCTGGTCGGCTGCCACCACGGACATCACCACCATCACCACAACAAAGGTCCCGTCCTCACGGCCCCCGTCTACAGCAACAAGCCGCAGCCGACCGGCCATAAGGCCCCCCGTGGCCCCAAAGTCCCACGTCCGGCCCCCAATTTCAAGCCCGTTCCCCCGCCGCCGCACCCCTAACCTCAATTCAAAAGCGGAAGGATCAAAGATTTCCCTTGAAAATGCAATTTGTTGCATGCAAAATCTTTCATCTTTCCGCGAAACGAGTCATGGCCGCCGCCAATTCGCGACGGCTTAACTCTCAGCCCTCCCCGTTTCTTCGTTGAAAACGACGGAGAAATTCATGTTTTTTTCAGTTTGACACGAAAAATCTACTTGGTCATTTGAAAATTTCATTTTTGTCTTTATGTTCGTATGTAATACCGCCTTTTATGAAGGCGGGCACATGGAACAAGCCCTTGTTTTGGATACAGGAGAAGACGTCTTGGCTAGCAATTTTGGCAATCTTGGTGATTTGTTTCCAGAGACCGAGGTGAAATGTCGGATTCGTGGATGCAATAACATCATTCGTCTTTCCGGTAACCAGGCCATGCAGAACATCGCCCATGGGAAGAACCCCCATCAGGAGCGCATGTGCGATGAATGCTACGCCAAACTCCAGACATTGGAGGACAAGGAGATGCCCTGCTCCCGTCCCGGCTGCGCCAACACCTGGACGTGGAACCGATATCAGCAGCTGGAGGCCATGGTCCAAGGCCGCTACGACACGCCTCCGAAAGGCTTCTGCAACGAATGCCGTGAATCACTTAAGAGCGTGGAGGACAAGCAGATCCCCTGCCGTCTCAAATCCTGCAAGAACACGTGGACATGGACCGCCAGAGAGCAGATGGCCGCCAACGGCAAGGTGCCCGCCCGCCGTCTCTGCGACGAATGCTTCCAAATCCTCAAGACCTTGGAGGACAAGGAGGTCAAATGCCGCGTCAAGGGCTGCGATCACACCTATGTCCTCAACCGTTATCAGCAGCTGGAGCAGATTCGCGCCGGCAAGACTCACGCTGACGCACACCGTATGTGCGACCGCTGTTTCGAGCTGTTCAAGTCCTTCACCAACAAGGAGATGCCCTGCAAAATCCATGGCTGCAAGAACACCTGGACCTACAGCGCTTACGAACAGCTGGAGAACCGACTGGCCACGCCCGAAGGCGAGGAGCCCAAAGTCCCCTCCCGGATGTGCAAGGACTGCTTCACGTTCTTCAACAACGCAAAAGACATCGAGATGCCTTGCCGAAACCGCGGCTGCAAAAACACATGGATTTGGTCACGCAGCATGCAGCTGACCGCAAAGGTCACGGGTCTGGACCATGCCCCCTCGCGCCGTTGCGCGGAATGCGAGAAATATCTTAAGACCTTGAAGCCTAAGGAGATACCGTGCCAGGAGGAAGGCTGCAGCGGCACTTGGACCTACAAGCCTGAAGACCAGCTGAAAGACCATTGTCTGGGGCGGGAGATTCCGCAGCCCAGGCGCTGCAAATCCTGCAACGAGTTCCTTTCCACCCACAAGGCGGAGACGTTGACTTGTGAAAAATGCGGCAAGTCCTTCAATTGGTCGGCGCAGGAGCAGCTGCAGGTCCAGTTGGGCGTCTTCAACAAGCCCACTTGCTGCGCAGACTGCGTCAGCCAGGAGATTTCCGAAGTGAAGGAAAAACCCATTGAGGCAGGAGCCATCACGCCGGTCATCCGAATCCCCACCAGCGGCGACTGGCTGAAGAGCCCCCTGACCATGGATTGGCCACGAAGCATGACCAGCGCCCTCATCAGCCGCATGGAAAAGGCGGACTACCGCGTGGTCTGCATCGGCGATGAGCTAACCATGTCCTGCGAAGACCACGTGGAGGCGTGGCCAACGCTTCTCGAAAGCCGTCTGCAGCAACGATTTGGAGATTCTCGACAGGTCTGTGTCCTCAATGCGGGAATGCCGGGGACGACCACGGACGCCGCCATCGCCCGCTTCGGTCGCGACATTCTGCCCTTCTCCCCCCAACTGGTCATCTTCTCCTTCGCCTTCGCAGACTCCAAGTGCGCTCCAGGAGAAACCATTGGGCAAGAGGAACTTAAGGATCGTCTAGGCCGTTTGTCCGCCTCCTTCGACCACTTTGTCTCCCTGCTGGCGGAGAACCACATCCAGCCGCTGGCCTGGCTGCCCAATCCCATCTACCCGCAGGACTCCGACGAGGCCGCCTATGACCCCGCCCTGAAGAAGGCATGGGAGGAAACCCGCAAGCAGCTCTTTGACAGCGTGCTCCGCTCGTGGCGCCAATGGTGCACCAAGGCCAACATCCCATTGGTGGATGCCCGCTCCCTCTTTGAAGTCAATGGAACCCACAGCGCGAAAAAATGGATGAGTTCCTGGTTCCAGCATAACGGCATCGGCGCCAGCAGCATCGCCAACTGGCTCATGGATGCCCTCAAAGACCATCTTTCCGAATAAATCACGTCCTTTTTCACATAAATCCACAACCCAAGTCTCAGCAAAGGAAAACACAGCATGTTCACCAAGCGCCTCTCCTCCCTCCTCTCCATCCTTGCCGCCACCGCCGTCCTGACCACCGTCGGCTGCGCAAAGAAACCGAAAATCAACCTGGCCGGGCTTCAGCAGTCTCCCCATGGAGCCGGCGCCTATGGGGCCGCGGGCAGTGTCGGCGGCGCGGGAGCTGATGGCTTCGCGGCCGACTCCATCAGCGGGGCCCAGTTCGCCGCTCTTAACGGCGCCGACGGCGATGGATTTGGTGGCACGGGCACGGGCGCCGGCCTCAACGAAGGTCCCGGCGCGTGGGGCGACCTGAATGAGGCCGTCAGCGGCGCCGAAACCTCCAATTTCCTCAAGAACGGCTCCTACTGGAGTGAGAAGATCTATTTCGACTACAATCGAGCCGAGGTCAAAGCCAGCGAGCGCGGCAAACTGGACGCCCTGGCCGTCTATCTGAAGGAGAACCCCGGCTTTGGCACGGTCATCGAAGGCCATTGCGATGAACGTGGCAGCGATGAATACAACCGCGCCTTGTCCGAACGCCGCTCCTTGGCCGTCCGCGACTATCTGGGGGCCCTTGGCGTGGATGTCCGCCGCATGGAGACCATCAGCTACGGCGAAGACCGTCCCGTCATCCCCAACGCCACCACGGAGGCGGAGCATAGCCAGAACCGCCGCGCGGAGTTCCTCATTGGCCCCATGCGCTAATGGCAGCTCCTCTTGACGTCTGCGCAGCCGTCATCCTGAATCGGGGGCGGCTGCTTTTGGCGACCCGCCGTCCAGGCAGCCATCTTGCCGGGAAATGGGAGTTTCCCGGCGGCAAAAAGGAAGAACACGAAACGCTCGTCGATTGCATCCGCCGCGAACTCAAGGAGGAGTTGGCGTTGGACATCGAACGGGCGTTTCCGTTGTTCCACATCCTCCACGTCTATCCCGAAAAGACCATCCGCCTGCATTTCCTTGAATGCATTCCGACGGCGGACACCGCCCCCTGCCCCACGGAAGGCCAAAAGGCCGACTGGTTCTCCCCCTCTCAGTTCCCCCTTTTGGACTGGGTTCCTGCCGACAAGCACATCATCCTGTGGCTAAAAGAGTTACACAAATTCCAGCTTCCTGAGCTCACCCTCGTCGACTCCATGCGGACCGAACAGCTCGCCCGCAGCCTCTTCCCCGCTCCATGACCGAAAACGCTGTCATCATATTGCATTTTTTGCAACTTCAAAAATTCCCGACGAGCACCCTTTTCCCAACTTGGGCAAAGGCAGAAACTCGTCCAGATGGCCCGAAAAGGGCCCATGTCCAATTTAGGTATTAATATACCTAAACATACCCCCCGTGCCATAGAACGCGCCCTAGTGGCCGTAATGGCCATCATCCCCCCAAAAGGGGCAAAAAAATGGCCCTGACGCGACGATTTTTCGTCACCACGGGAAAAGGCCGTCATCAAGGCGTTGACGCTCCTCAAACTTGCAATAAATGCAATATTCGCCATAACGATACTGAAGGAGTCTCCCGAACCCGCAAAAACCCTGTAGCCTTACCTGCGCCTCTGTTTTTCCGCAACGACCGCCGTGGAAAGACCGCACGAAGCCCCTTGAGCCCCATTGCCCAACTCAAATTTCCATTTGGTTTCCATGTCCCTTAACACCAACGACTTACAAAACACAGAAAAACTAGATTCAAGGTGTTCTGGCGCAAGATGTTACATCATGCGGTTCCGATGGATTGCCTTGGCCTTCCTGCTTTCTTTGATTGTTGGCAGTCTCATCTGGCTTGCGGCGCCGCTGGTCGTTGATGACCCTGCCGTGGCATTGGCCACCCACACGCCGGCCCGTCAGTTCTTCGATGGCCAAGGGCGGCTCATTCATGCGGAGCGAACCTACGACGCCCAATGGCGCTTTGACATCCCCCTTTCGCAGATTTCCTTTCCCGCCGTGGCCACCATGGTGGCCGCTGAAGATGCTAACTTCTTCCAGCACAATGGGATAGACTATCGAGCCATCCTCCGCGCCTTTTGGATGAATCTGACCTTTGGACGCATCGTGTCCGGGGCCTCCACCATCAGCATGCAGGTGGCGCGGCTGGCCGCCCCTCAGCGACGACGGAGCTATTGGTCCAAATTTCTGCAGGCCAGCCAGGCAAGGAAGTTGGAACGTCGCCATTCCAAAGAGGAGATTCTGGCCCTGTATTTCAACCACCTCCCGTTCGGCGGCAAAATCTACGGTATCGAGGCCGCCAGCCTGTACTATTTCGGAAAACACGCCAACGCATTGACTTGGGCGGAAGCCTCCCTGCTCTGCGGTCTCCCCCAACGGCCAAACGCCTACCGCCCCGACCTCCATCTGGACAAGGCCCGCCAACGGCAGCGGGTCGTCTTGGCCCTCATGGCTCGCCATGGTCTTCTATCCCCAGGCCTGGCTTGGCACACCTATCATATCCCCTTGCCCCTACGCAATTTCAGTCTTCCCGCAGAATTCATGACACGGGAAGACACCGCACTGGCCCACTATCTCAGATTGGCGAAGACACAGGTGAAGAATGCCTTTCAAATCCATATTCCCCTGAATTGGGATGTCCAGCAGGCCATTGAGCAGTGCCTCATCCAGCGGCGCAACGCCCTTGCAGGCGTCCGCGACGGTGCCGCCGTCCTTTTGGACTCCCGCAACGGGCATGTTTTGGCTCTTGTGGGTACATTGGACTACCATTCTCCTCTGGCAGGGCAAGTCAACGCCTGCACCGCCGTGCGCAGCGCCGGCTCCACCCTAAAGCCTTTCATCTATGCGGAGGCCATTGACGGCGGCCTCATCTGCCCCGAAACGCTGCTTTGGGATGCACCTCTGCGCTACGCCACCTACACGCCGACAAACTACGATGGCCAATTCAAGGGAAAAGTCACTGCAGCGGAAGCACTTAGCCTGTCTCTGAACACCCCCGCCATCCGTCTGCTGGCCCAACTCGGCCCCAAGCGGCTGGAAGACCGTTTCGCGTCCCTCCACATTCTTGCCACCCCCCGCTCCCGTCATGCGGACGGAAAAACCGACATCACCCCCCATGGGCTGTCCCTGGCTTTGGGAACGGCCGGTCACACATTGCTGAATCTCACCGCCGCCTACGCCATGTTTGCAAGAAATGGTAACTATTTGCCTTGCAGTTTCTTAGAAGATGTCTCAATTTTCCCCTCTCCCCCAACAGCCTTCCCGCCAACGGTCTGCGTTCTGATCAATCAAATGCTGACCCAGCGGGCTCTTCCCGCCTGTGTCCTTCCCGTGGCATGGAAAACCGGCACATCCAACGGCAATCGAGACGCATGGTGCTTCGCCTACACGCCGGATTTCACCCTTGGCGTCTGGTTTGGCAACAAATCCGGCTCGCCCTCCGCTGAATTGACCGGACTTCACGCCGCCGCCCCCTGCGCCGGTGCCATCATGTCAATGCTGTACGACAACCATGCGCCGCCCCATTGGCCATCTCCCGCCCAAAACTGCCAGCCGGCCACCCTCTGCACGGAAACCGGTCTGACCGCCGGTGCTCACTGCCTCCGCACCTTCACCGCCTATGCGGGCAAGGACATTCCTCTCCGCCTATGCACGCAATGCGGCCATCCCGTTCCCTCGCGTCCCGCCATCCTGTCCCCCGTTCCAGGTCATTTTATCGCCGACGTCAATGGCAATGTCCAGCTGATGCTGAGGGCAACTCCCTCCAATGTTCTCTGGTTCATCGACAACCGCTATTTGGGCCCCCTTCCAGACAACTCCCCTCGCGTCTTCGCCGTCGGCAACCACAGCCTGACTGTTGTCAGCCCCCAAGACCCACCACAGACCGCCACGGTCCATTTCACCGTAAAAACCCACAATTAGGAATCTGCAACTTGCTCATGACAAGTAATTTATAGAGCAAGAGCGACAATTCTGCCTCACGAAATGGCGTTGCGGATGGATTCAAGCAGCCACGGAACAGGAGAAGGTGTCTCCGGAGCCAGCAGAACGGCGCCGGGGTGCTGATGGCGGAACCACGTCAATTGTCGGCGGGCGTATTGAATGGTACGATTGGACAGCAGTTCCTCCAGTTCGCGGCGGTCGCCATGGGGATGGTTTTCCACCCATGACAGGATGTCCCGATAGCCCAAGGCCTGGCGGGCCGTCGGAGTCCCCATCAGCCCGTTTTTACCGGCCTCCAAGGCCTCCTCCACCCAGCCAGCCTCCAGCATCTTCCTGCAACGGAGGCGGATACGCTCCTTGAGCAAAGCCAGTTGAGGAACGATGCAGAACTGCTGGAAATCCGGATTCGGCGTGGTGGATTGGACATGCAGCCGCCACGGGGGGCTGCCCGTTAGCAGAAGCACCTCATAGGCCCGCAGAAGGCGCCGCGGATTGTGTTGAATGTCCTGCGGCACGGATTCACCATGAGGCAGCTGAGCGGTGAATTCCGCCAAAAGCGTGGCGGGGCCATTGGGCTGAAGGCAGCGCCGATTGAGCTCGGCGAAGAGCGCCGGGTCAGAGGGAAGCAGGGAGAAGCCGTAGATGAGGGCTTTGGCGTAGAGTCCGGTCCCGCCCACCAAAATGGCGCGGCGACCGCGACTGCGAATGTCATTTAAGATATTCTGGAACAGATGGATAAAGCGATTCACATCGTAGGGTTCTGAAATCGGCAGACAGGAAATGAGATGATGGGGGACGGCGCGGCGCATGGCGGCGTCTGGCTGAGCTGTGCCAATGGCAAGTCCCTCATAGATTTGCATGGAATCACAGGAGATTATCTCCGCATCCAGTTCCAACGCCAACTTCAGGGCGATTTCACTCTTCCAGCAACAGGTGGGCCCCAAAATGGTGACAAGCGGCGGATAAGATTCTATAACATCTTTATTATCAATAACTTGCAATGAATTGTTTGGCGACATGGATGGAAGCTTTCATCCACGGGAGACATCCGAGACGCCATCAGGCTTTTCAGAGAAGAACAGATTCCAGATGACCAGCAGAGTGATGCCGCAGGTGATGGCGCAGTCCGCCACATTGAAGGCCGGCCAATGATGGCCATGCCAATAGAAGTCCAAAAAATCGATGACCGAACGGCGGAGAAAGCGGTCGATGAGATTGCCGAAAATGCCGCCGTAAATGACGCCCATGACCAACGAGGGGAAAGGACGCCGCAGCGTGAACTTGTCAAAGAAAACGGCGACCAGAATGCAGGCGGCCAGAGAGACAAGCCCCAACAGCCAGGTTCGGTCGGCGAAAATGCCCCAGGCGGCCCCCGTGTTGCGGACATGGACAAGGGAGAAATAGCCGGAGAGAATCTCCTTTTGCCAGCCCACAGGGCAATTGGCGTCGATGAGCCATTTTGTCAGCTGGTCAAACAACACGACCAGACAAGCCAGCAGGCCGGGAACGCCCCAAAGGCGCGTGCAGCAGGAGGGGGCTGATGCAGAGGGATTGGCGTCAGCGGCAGACTTTGGAGTGTCAGACATGGCGGAAACCTGGCTCCTGCGCCTCATGGCTCTCCTTGCAGTCAATGCAGTAGCGGGCGTAGGGCTTTGCCTTCAGCCTTGCAATGCCAATGCGGCGGCCACACTCCTGGCAGATGCCGTAAGTGTTGTTCTGAAAGTTCTGCAATGCCGTGTCAATCATGCGCATCCGCTCCGCCTCATCGCCAATCATGGACAAGTTGGTCTCGCGGATGAAATTGTCGCTGCCCACATCGGCCATCTCCTCGCCAGCTTGGCGGGTCGTCGTCCGTGCATCCGAATAGCGGCGGATGCGGTTGAGAATGTTTCCCCGCTCTTTAAGAAGAAGATCATGAAGGAAATCCAGTTCCTCCTTGGTGAGCGGTTCCTGCGATGGCGCAGGCCGTGAGGTCTTTGAATGTTTTTGGGCCATAGGGAATCGTCTCCTGTGCAAAGTTAGGATAATAAGGTAAGCAGTCCCTCGGGATTTGCAAATGGACAAGCGGCATTCCGAGAATTTTCCGACAAAAAACGATGCAAGGCGCTTTGGGCTTTCTCATACATTTCAACAAGGGCAGGAAAGAAACAGTCTTTAACCATGGAATCCCCTGGACCCCTCATGCGAATGGTCGCTTGCGCGGCTGGACGTTTCCCTACATTATATATTATATGGTATATATACGGACCTTTGGGCGACAAAGCTTTCCCAAAAAGATGTCCCTCAATGTGACGTAACGATTTGAAAACCTCACACAAGCGATTACAGTTTGGAAGTTGCCGCTGTATCCACCTGGAGCCTGTGGGCGGACGGCAACCCATAAAAGGCATTCTATCGTTGAAAGGAACTGATGATGAAAGGTATTGCAAGACTGTTCGGATTTGCCGCACTGGTGGCCATGGTGTTCTGCAGCTGTGGAAAGCAGACGGGAGACCAAGGTGGAGCCGAAAGCGCAGGAAATTCCGCAAGTTCAGGACAGGCCATTGCCGCAGGACGGACTTTTACCGTTGGATTTGACGCGGAATTCCCGCCTTACGGGTTTGTGGGCGGCGACGGCGAGTTCAAGGGCTTTGACTTGGATCTGGCGAAGGAAGTCGCCAAACGCAATGGCTGGAAAATCGAGCTGAAGGCCATTGACTGGGCCGCCAAAGACGTCGAACTCAATGCCGGCACCATCGACTGCATCTGGAACGGCTTCACCATCACGGAGGATCGCAAGCCCATCTACACTTGGTCATCCCCTTACGTGCAGAACAAACAGCTGGTTTTGGTGAAGGCCAATTCGGGAATCAAGACCTTCGCGGACTTGAATGGCAAAGCCGTGGTCGCTCAGGACGGCTCCTCCGGTGCGGAGGCCCTCGACAAGAAGGCGGAGGAACTCCAGAAGGGAAACGCCTCCTTCGCCTTCCGCGAATACAAGAAGGTCAAGGACTATCTGACGGCCAAAATGATGCTGGAAAGCAACGCCGTAGATGCCGTTGCATTGGATAGTGCTGTTGCCCAGGGCTTTATGGAGCAGGGCAAGGGCAAGTTCGCCATTTTGGAAGAGCCGCTGATGTTTGAGGAATACGGCGTGGGCTTCAAGCTGGGCAACACGGAACTGCGGGATGCGGTGGAAAACACGCTGAAGGCCATGGTGGCCGACGGCACTGTTGAGAAGATTCTGACTCACTGGAAGACCGTGGAAGCCAAGAACGGCGGCGCCGGCATCGACTTCATTCTGAAATAACGACATGAACATCGGAGCCGTTGAACGTCTCCGAAGCCATGGGAAAGACGGGGTCGCCCATGATGGCCCCGCCTGAATCATCTCATGGGCAAGTTACTCTTAAATATTTATAACTTATTTGTTTTCAGGTATTTATAAAAAGTCAGATGTTGTCGGAATTGTTGAGCCATGTCATGGAGATGCTGCCCCCTCTTGCCAAGGGACTGGTGACCTCCATCAACATTTTTCTGCTTACCCTGCTGTGCGCGTGTCCGCTTGGCATGGTGATTGCCTTTGGGCGGATGAACCGCCATCTGGTCATTAACGGCCCCATCCGTCTGTTCATCTCCGTCATGCGGGGCACGCCCCTGATGCTGCAGCTTCTGGTGGTCTATTTCGGCCCCTACTACATCTTCAGGGTCTCCCTCGCCGGCTATCCGCCCTTTCTGGCGGTCATCATCGCCTTCTCCATCAACTACGCCGTGTATTTCGCGGAAATCTACCGCGCCGGCATCCAGTCCATTCCCGTGGGGCAGTACGAGGCGGCTACTGTATTGGGCTACAGCAAGTTACAGACTTTCTTCAAAATCATTCTGCCTCAGGTCATCAAGCGCATCCTTCCGCCCATGACCAACGAGACCATCACGCTGGTCAAGGACACCTCCCTTGCCCAAGTCATCGCCGTGGCGGAGATGTTCACCATCGCCAAACGGTTGGCCAACGCCCAGTCCTCCGTGCTGGCCCTCGCCGTGGCAGGGCTGTTCTACTATATCTTCAATTTCATCGTCGCCATGGTGATGGAGAAATGCGAGAAGTGCCTGGACTACTATCGCTAGCATGGCGACCACGCCACCATCCATTCAGCCGGAAGGCATTGACTCCTTATGTCCGTACTGGAAATCAAAAATCTTCAGAAGACTTTTGGCACTCTCACCGTGCTCAAGGACATTTCGATGACGGTGGAGCGCGGCGAGGTGGTCTCCATCATCGGCCCTTCGGGAAGCGGGAAATCCACCCTGCTCCGCTGCGCCACCCTGCTGGAGAGAATCGACCATGGAGGCCTTCGCTACTCCAACGTACAGGTGGCGGAAGACGACAAGACAGGGAAATGCGTCTATCTGCCCAACAACCAGTTGCGCAAGGTCAAATCCATGTTCGGCCTCGTCTTCCAGAACTTCAACCTCTTCCCTCACTATTCCATCTTGAAGAATATCATCGACGCCCCAATCTGCGTGCAGAAACGCCCCAAGGAGGAAGTGGTGGCGGAGGCCATGAAGCTGCTGGACAAGATGGGACTGGAGTCCAAGGCGGACGCCTATCCCTATCAGCTCTCCGGCGGACAGCAGCAGCGCGTCTCCATTGCACGTGCCCTCATCAACAATCCGGACATCCTGTTCTTCGACGAACCCACCTCCGCCCTCGACCCCGAACTGACCAGCGAGATTCTCAAGGTCATTCGGGAGCTGGCCATGGAGCATATGACGATGGTCATCGTGACTCATGAAATCGAGTTCGCGCGGAAAGTCTCCGACCGCGTGGTTTTCATGGCCGATGGCGTCATTGTGGAGGAAGGGCCGGCAGACGAGGTCATCCTGCATCCCAAACAGCAGCGAACCCAGATGTTCCTCTCCAAAATCATTGCCGAAAGATAGGTGAACCCAACGGAAGGAATATGCTGAATCCCACGGAAAAACAACTCCTTCAGATGACCATCCGGCAAGGCCTGTATTTTATAGGTGCCTTTGTCGTGATGGGTGTCCAGTTTTGGCTGTCCCGTGTCTTTCATGAGCACACCTTCGATGAATTCATGTGGGCGGAGAACCTGCAGGCAGGCCTTTTGGTGTTCAGTTGCGCCATGTTCGCATGGAACGGCATTCGGCACACCTCGACATCGTTCCGCCCCCTGTGCTTCCTGTTGGCCAGCGGCTGCGCATTGGCCGTCTTCCGAGAGCTGGACTCGCTGATGGACAACGTCATTCCCCTTGTCAGCTGGCGTGTGGGCTTCCTTTTCGTGGCGGCCGCCGTGGCCTATGCCTTCCGCCACCTGCCCGACTGCAGAAAAACCCTCTTGCCCTTCACGGGCATGCCGGCCTTCCACATGATGGTGTGTTCCCTCATCGTCATTGTCGCCATCGCGCAGCTTGTAGGTCACAAACCATTCTTGCGCAATGTGTTAGTTGAATTTGACCACGTGGGGCCCATCAAAGAGCTCTTTGAGGAGAGCGTGGAGACCATCGGCTACTATTGTCTGGCCTGCGCATCTGTCGAACTGCTCTTCGATATTCGCGCCACCCCCCTCGCCCTTGCGTCAGAGGGGCCGTTTCCACATGAAGCTTCAAAAGACATCCACATTTCCCATCCCTAACGCCTAATTCTACATTCATAAGTTGCTCATTTCTAATTGCCAACTTTAATCAAAGGGGGTTCCACCATGACATGCAAATGTTTTTTTGCCGCCGCGTTCGTCTGCGGGCTCCTGGCCAAAGCGGATGTACCGGAGATCAGTGCCCTCGTCCCTGAGGCGACAGGCTATGAGACCATCTACAAATGCAATCCGCTCACATGGAATCAGGACGGCTACGTCATCGACCGCTCCGAACAGCTTGACGGCTCCCTCAAACGCATCGCCTATCTGCTGAAACTGACTGACAAACAGGACCAGACCACATGGGTTCTCGCCTCCTTCGTCCCCACAACACAAAACCTATTGGATTTGGGCATTCCCACTCAGGGCTCCGCCGTCCTGAAGAGTCTTGTGGAGGATTTGGATGTCCGCACCAACTCGTCCACCGTCACCCAGGGGCATTTCAGCCAAGGCTCCATTGAGTTCTGGCCCTTTGACTACGGTCCAAGCATCCAACTTGGTTTGGAAGGAGCAAGCGGAAACACCTTTGACTTCGACGACACGCCGTCCAACCATGGCGGCTACACCTCCATGCAGATTCACAACCATCTGGAGCGGCAAGTCGTCATGGCCATCAACAAGCCCCAAAACGGCGTCAACGGCGAGCTTGGCATCGGAAACAACACCGCCATGCATCCCAACAACGACCTCAAACAGCCTCCCAATCCGGACTGGACCTTCACCAATTCCGCCACTCTCTACAAATCGGCCGAACTCGTGGTCGCAGGCCAGTTCGACAACCTCAAGCTGAAGGAGTTCACCCCTCTCGTGCCCGACAAGGTCTTTCTGAAAGGCGTCACGGACAAACCGATTGCCACCGGCTACAAGGTCGGCGAGCCCATCATCTTCACGCTGACCGCCGACTTGGCCGGCCAAAAGCCCACCAAGCCCTATTTCATCCATTGGAAGCGCACGGGAGACGATGGGGTGGAACAGGAGGGCAAAGCCCCCGCCGACGAACCCTGCATCATCCGCACCTCCCTCGCCAAGCCGGGCTTTGTCCGCATCCAGGCATGGCTTCTTGACGACAGAGGCCGTCAAGTCACCAAAAAAGGGGTCAAAGGCGATGGCCATCGCGTCTTCTTTGACGGTGGCGCGGGAGCGGAAATCGAGACCCTTGTCGGCGCGGAGGAGCCAGCGGACTTTTTGGAGTTTTGGGCAAAGCAGCGGGCCCGTCTGGCCACCGTGCCCCTTCAGCCCCAGCTGACTTCCGTCCCCAGCAAGGACCCCGAAGTCATGATTTTCGCCGTCAGCATTCCCTGCCCCGGACCCAAGAACCGCCCTTGCACAGGCTATCTGACCATTCCCATCAATGCGCAGCCCAAGTCCCTGCCAGCCCAACTCCATTTCCATGGCTACAGCGACAATATTCAACAGCCTCTCACGGGTGGTCCCCACAACGCCATTCTCTTCAATGTCAATGCCCATGGCTATGATTTGGGCAGAGACGCCGTCTACTACGACGAATTCAAAAAATCCATCAGGTCCAACGGCCATTCTTACGCCTTCGACCCAAAGGAGAACGCCGACCCGGAGACCGCCTATTTCAACGGCATGGCCCTGCGTCTCATGCGGGCCTTCGAGTTCGTCAAGTCCCTTCCGGAGTGGAATGGAAAGGACCTGACGTCCCACGGCGGCAGCCAGGGCGGCCTTCAGTCCTGCTGGGCAGGCGCGCTGGAGCCGCAGCTGACTCAGACCAACCCGGGCATCCCATGGTGCTGCGACATGAGCGGAAAGGAGCTCTTTGGCCGTATCCACGGCGGCTGGCGCATCGTCGGCACTCCGGCACTCCGCTATTATGACCCCATCAACATGGCGAAGCACACCCCTGCGACCTGCTTTGTGAACATCACCCGTGCGGGCTTGGGCGACTATGTCTGCCCGCCCTCCGGCGTCGCCATCTACTACAATAACCTTCGTGGTCCCAAAAAGATATGGTGGGTTCAGGGCTCCACACACGGCTATGTGCCGCCGAATCCCAATCAGAACTACACCCTTGAGGAGAAATAGAGGAAACGCCCCCGGGCAGACAACCCCAAAAAGCCTGCCCGGGTTCCGATATTAAACTCAACCTATTGATTACAAGTGGTTTATATATCATGCAAATGCGACTGCTCCGCTGCCTGTCCCTTGCCGCCCTCTCCATCGTCGCCACCGCACAGAATCTGCTGCAGAACGACGAATTCGAGGACGGCAAGGCGCCGTGGGTCTTCGGCCGGTTTGAGGAGATCGAGCCCCATGGTGGCTACAATGGCAACAGCGGTCTCCATGTCTGGCGTAACGACCCGAAGGACTATGATTACGTCTATCAGAACATCAATCTGGAAGTCGGCAAATCCTATAAGCTTAAGGCATGGGTAAAGGCCCAAAACTGTCAAGGAACCACCCCGTTTCTGGCGGCGGAATTCATGGACGCGGAAGGCAAATACATCAGCGGCGTCTATCCGCACAAGGAGGAGGGCACTTTCGACTGGACGTGTCTGGAGGCCACTGTCATCCCGCCAGAGCGCACGGCGCAGAGCCGCGTGGCCCTCTATCTGGAGCGCGGCGGCACCGGCCAAGCCTGGTTCGATTCCGTTAGTATTTCCTTAACTAATTGCGCACCAGAGCTTTACATGGTTCATCCTCTTCAGGGGCTCATGCAGACCCACGATGAGATCGTACGACTGAAACTGCAACGGCAAGGTGGTCTGCCAGAAGGCCTTGTGAATGGCTGGAAACTGCGGCTCTTCATCAAGACAACAGAATGGGAGTCCGTCCAAACCTCGCTGGCCGCTCCGGAGGTGACCCTTGCCCTCCATCAGCTTCCCGCCGGTCCCGTCACCCTGCAGGCCGAATTGCACGACACGGCGGACAACATCATTTCCACCGTAAGACGCACCCTGCTGGCGATGGACTCCATAACTGATGGTCCCGCAGGCCATTGCGTAATTGACGAGCGTGGTCGCGCATGGGTGGACGGTCAGCCGTTCCTGCCCATCGGCCTCTTCAATTGGGAATTTAGCAACGCCGATGACCTGGCCCGTCTCATGGGAAGCCCCTTCAACTGCTTCATGCCATACTACTCCATTGGCCTAACCCTGCCCGGCCAGAACACCCCGCCACTGAACGTCGCCAAAATCCGCGCCCTGATGGATGTGCTGCACCGCAACGGCAAAAAGGTCATCTTCTGCGTGAAGGACTTCTATCCGGGCTTCGCCTTCCAAAACTACATGAAGAACTATGTGACCAACAAGTTCGAGCCATCGTATCCGGACATGGATTCGCTGGTGACGGGCCTAGTCACAGCCCTTAAGGACCATCCGGCCCTGCTGGCATGGTATCTGAACGACGAAATCCGACTCTCGCAGGTGGAAATGATCAATGCGCGGCGCGAGCTGCTGAACCGCCTGGATCCATGGCATCCCACCTGGGGTGTCCTCTGCCATGCGGGAGAGCTTCCCTTCTATGACCATGCCCACGACATTCTGGGCATGGACGTCTATCCCCTGCTCAAAGCAGACGCCCCCCGCGAACAAAAGAGCGTGGTCAGCATGATGGCCGGCGCGAACAAATCCGGCCTGGCCGCCAAATGGGGCGTACCGCAGATCTTCAACTGGGGGAACTATTGGGCCAAATCCGCCGAGGAGTATCATCAATATGTGACCCCCAGCGAGGAGGAGATGCGGGCCATGACCCTGATGATGGCTATCCACGACATCAAGGGCTTCGTCTTCTACTGCGATCACGACCTCAAACGGCCGGGCGGACTGACCGGCCAGCCCCAATGGGAGCCCCAGGAAGTCTTCGCAAGTCGTTGGCACGACGTAGTTCAGATCGGTCTCATGCTTCAGGATCTGGCCCCGTTCCTGCTCTCTGACCATGACTCGCAGCCCGTGGCGGCGGAGATTCAGGAGGGGAATGCGGAACTGCGCAAGTTCGTGGACAATGCAGGCCGCGTCCGCATTCTGCTATCCGCCATCGGTCCAGGTCCCGTCCGTCTGCGCTTCAATCCAGAGTCCGCCGGTCTCCGTTCCTTCTATGGTCGATGCCAGCTGCAGTCGGATGGCTGGTGGAATTTCCAAGGCAACGACTTAGCCTGTGATATTTTGGGAAATTAGGGGCGGAAGTCCGCGTTTTTTCAAGTTTAGCAGCTCATTATGGAATAGCTGTGCTTTTTTTCTGTCTAGTTGTTGAAATTCCATGAATATGCGCTAATTTATTATATTTACGTTATTGTGTTAATCATCTAATAGAAGAACAACCCTCTTCCATGTGATTTTGCCATGAGCCATGCAAGCCATTTGAGGATTGAGTTCGCTGCAAAAGCCGCGCCCTCGGCCCCAACCCGACATAAGTCCATATTCTTTTACCGTTCAACGACATCTGGGAATCTCGTCATGCAACACAAAAATACAATGGCCGTCGCGTTTCTGACATTTATACTTATTCTGTCGTATGGATGTATGTCCCATACCGCCCCTTATCACAACATGGACAACTGGGCAATCCGCCAGAACGCCGTTCCCCGATATTTCGCGAACTATGACGTCATTTTCGTCTATCCGTCCTTATTTGACGATCCCTCCATGCCCATCCTCAATTGGATTATTCCCCCGCATGCGGAGAACATCTTCAACTACAGCAAGTCTCAGACACAGGACATATTTGGAATCAAAGTGCGCGTCTTCACCCCCTATGTCCATCAGCTGGCTCACAGCCATTATCAGAAACTGGTGGAGGAAGGCAGGTTATACGAGTCAGATAATGGCCTCGCCGTTGGCATTCTCGACACCAAGAACGCGATTCAGCACTATTTGGACAACTATCACAAGCCTGGGCATCCCTACATTATCTTTGGACAGGGGCAAGGTGCCGTTCAACTGTATGAGGCCATGAAGGAATGCAAGGACATCTCACCGCTGGATGGTTTTGTTGCCGCCTATCTGCTTGGAATCCCCTCAAAGTCACAGGAAGATATTCTGGATGATTTTGGGAGTCGTGGCATCACCCCTGCCCAAGGGGCGGATGACACGGGAGTCATCTGCATATGGAACACCCAGGGCACAATAGATGACTATTCCCCCTATGTCACGCCAGGAACCTATGTGATCAATCCGGTCAACTGGAGAACCGACGAGACTCCAGCATCCATTGAACATCATCTGGGAACCATCTGCTATGATTTTCAGGCAAAGAAGATCACCGAGCGTACCCTGACTCTGCCCCCACTCTGCGATGCGGTCATTGATTCCCAAAAGGGCGTGCTTCGCATAGACTCCATCTCCGTGATGAGCCAATGCCCAGCCCTTCATCTTGACGAAAACGCCTGCTATACCAACATTCACAGCCTGTTTCTTAGGAACATTGCCGAAAACGCGACTGAACGCGTCCAGCAGTTCAAATATCAGTACGATTGGAGACTGAAGAATTCCCGCTATGGGAAACTGCTTAACTTCTGGGAGAAAAAGGAAGAAGATGAGAAGATCTTTGACATAATACAGCAGGACCCCGCACATCTTCCTAATGGGAAATAACATACAATATATCAAATCCATGCCACATCCTTCCAGTCAGACCGGTGCCGTTTCCAAGCGCAGCAAATTCAATGTACTTCTTGTCGATGACGAGAAGCTGGTTCGGTTCACCTTGGTGGCGTTTTTCCGCAACTCCGAATTTGCCGTGACCGCCGTGGCCAATGCGCAAGAGGCCATTGAACATTTCTGCCATGAGACCTATGACGCGGTTATCTCAGATGTCATGATGGAGCCAGTGGATGGCTTTGCGCTGCGCTCCATGCTGCGCAATTACAACAAGGAAGTGCCCATCATCTTTCTGACCTCCTTGGTCAATGGAATAGACAACTCCTTGCTGTCCAAAATCATGCTTGACAGCTTTTCCTATTACGTTCCCAAAAACTTCGATCGTCTTTTCCTGCTGGGCAAGCTGAAACAGGTTATCCAATATTATCAGGCGCAGAAGCGTGTGCGGATCCTGGAACATCAGATTCAGCGGAACCAAGAGCTGGCCAGCATTGTGCAACAGTCTCTGCTTCCCCCTTGGGTGCATTTTGAAAAGAACTATGAATTCAGTTGCCTTTACCGTCCTCTTGGACAAATCAGCGGGGACCTCTTCGACTGGATTCCCATCAATGACCATTGCTGTCTGTCCGTGTTCGGCGACATTTCCGGCCATGGTACCCATTCCGCCCTTGGCATGACCGCCGTCCAATCTTTTCTGACACAGCTTTCCACTTATGGAGTGGAGAAGGCCAGTCAACCCCATCTGATTCTCAAGGAAGTCAATGACTTCATTCTTCGGCATCTCCATAACGCGGTCTACATGTGTGGCCTGTTCGTCTTCTGGGACTTTGAGAACAATATCATCCGCTTCCACAACGCGGGTTACATGGACATCATTGCCATAGACTCGGAGACAGGGGAAACCCTCAATCTGAATCCAGAGAAGAAAGGCTCCGTGCCCATGGGCATGGTCGAACAGACGACCTACTCCCCCCACGATACCGTGGAATATCATTTCAAGGACTCCACCATCTTCATGATCTCCTCCGATGGACTTTGGGACCTTTCAAAGGATCCGGACGGCGAAAGCAGCCTGGACAATGAGGAGCTTATGGAGCTTCTAGGCATCCTTGTCCAGCAAAGCATTCAAGAAGACAACACCATCTCCATGCCCTATCTCTGTTACGAGTCTCTGGAACAGCTGGGTTATCAGTACCCTCAAGACGATTGCCTGCTCTTCATGCTTCGGAAACCCCTCAAGGCCCAAGCCGAGAAGATTTGCGTCTATCGGCTGCAACCCAACAATGTGGACATTGATCAGGTCGCTCAGCAGGCCGCCGACTTCGTCCTCGATCGATGCGGCTCTGAGATTTTGGCAGAAAAGGCGGAATTAACGATTGAGGAACATCTTGTGAACATCGTCGAGCATGGGCTTGACGAACATGACAAGGAAAATGACTATCTAGTCCTGAAGATCAGCGTCATCGGCAAGAACCTGAAAATCACGATTTGGGACAGAGGCAAGGAGTGGCTTGACGAGTCCGCCATCACCCGTACGGAAGCAGAAAGCATTCTGGACATGCGTAATGAAGAGGTGTCTGGCAGCGGGCGTGGCCTTTCCATCATCAAGAAGATCGTGTCAACGATTAGTCGGCAACGGCATTGCGGCTTGAATGAGACTGTATTCTTCATTCCCATTGAAGAAGGTTCGAAAATGGAGGAAGATGCTTCATGAAGGAAACCATATTCAACTATCTTAAAGGACAGCTTGGGGATGATGACCCTAATCTGCTGGAGACGCTTTACACAGAATATCGCAACACTGTCTTCGAGCGAATTCGAGACATCCAAAACGCCTTGGAGGCCAAAGACTTCAAACGACTCCACGCCGTCTCGCACACACTCAAAGGCGACGCGTTAATGGTTGGAGACCACGACATGAACCGTTGCGCATTGCAATTTGAGATCAGCGCAAAATCCGATGATGAGGCGGGTTGCCGAAGTCATCTCACCACGATTCTGGAATGCGCCAAGCGCCTTCCCTAGTCTTTCCATGCGCCCACAAACTTCATTGACATTCCATTAAGATGAAGGACGAAACATCACATAATCAGCCAATAGATTTGGTGAAGCTTTACAGCGAGATAAAATCTCGCCCGTCAAAGAAGCACCATTCTGCTCCACGAATGATGGTGTGGAGATATACCGTTCTGCTGTCATATCAGCTGAAACGTCTCATAGACATCGCAATCTCCGCTTCCCTGCTCATTGCGCTGTTCCCTCTCCTGACCTTAATTTCCCTCCTCATCAAGCTGACGTCCCCCGGCCCGATCATCTTCACCCAAATCCGCGTTGGCCGATATGGACGGCATTTTCGATTCTACAAATTCCGAAGCATGTATATCGACGCGGAAGCTCGAAAAAACAGCCTGATGGAACAGAACGAATCAAAGGACGGAGTAATTTTCAAGATCAAAGATGATCCAAGAATCACGCCAGTAGGTCGTTTTCTGCGGAAATACAGCATCGATGAGTTGCCTCAGCTGATCAATGTTCTACTTGGTGACATGAGCCTGATCGGCCCGAGACCGCCTCTGCCACAGGAAGTCAGTCAATACACTTTGGAGGACCGAAAGCGTCTGAATGTCATTCCGGGTATAACCTGCATTTGGCAGGTTTCCGGGCGCAGCGACATTCCCTTTGCACAGCAAGTGCAAATGGACAAAAAGTACATTGCATCTCGAGGCTTCTGGACAGATACCCTCATTCTGCTGAAAACCATTCCAGCCATTTTCACAGGCAAGGGAGCGTATTAGAGATGTTTGCCATCATTCATCCCTACATTCGTGATTTGGCCTGGAGTGGCGACCTCTTCCCTGACTGGAGCATGTGCTCCCTTCCAGTGGCAGGAAAGCCACTGTCCGAATACGCCATTGACCTTTGCTCCATCCTGCACGCAGAAAAGGTGCTTCTGTGCGATTTCAGCTATAACACCCACTTCAACAAAACCCTGTCTATGGGCAACCGCTGGCCCATGCCGGTCAACTACATCGGTACCCAAGCCTATGAAACCATCTCCCTCCTACTCAAACACAACCACGCATTCTTAAACAATGAAGACACCTTGATTTTCTGGGGAGCTCTGCTTCCGGATATCATCTCCCCTGAAGAGGCCTTTGGTGATCTGGAGCCACAGGAACCCACGGAGTCCCTTCCCCTAGGTGTTTATCTGAAACGCAATGGCACGCTTTACCACTGCCGTTCAATCCACATCCACCCCGTGGAAACTCTGCTTGATTACTTCAATCTCAATTTTGACATGCTGGAGGACAACCGCGGCCATGTTCTCCCAGGCTACTCCAATGAAAACAAAGTCTATACAGGCATGAACGTGGCCATCATGCAAAATGCCACTGTCTCCGCACCCGTTATGCTCTGCGACGATGTATGCCTAAACAGGGGCTGCTCCCTATCCGACGGCGTAATAGTGGGACGCAATGTGATGATTGACAGCGAGACACAACTCAAGCACTCGATTGTCCTTGACTATACCTATGTGGCTCAGGATATGATCTTTAAAAACAAAATCATTACCTCGGACCGCATCATTGACCCCTACTCGGAAGCATACCTATCTCAAGAGGATCTAGACCTTGCCATGGACATGCGTCGCTTCGGTCGCATTGACTGGTACAAGTTCGTCGAATACATCTTCGCCCTACTCCTCTGCCTCGTCTTCGCTATCCCCTATCTGCTTCTGCTTCCGTGGATTCCCTTGCTCAAACGCGGTTTCTGGTATCGCAAACTTTCCCTTGACCGCTATCCGCTCTGCTTGAAAGTCCTCATCAACAAGGCACGACTGGTCCGCTTCTTTCCAGAGGATGATGTATTCGTCTTTAGAGCCTCTGATATACTGCCCATTGAACATTCATCGGAACAGCAGGAGCTGGATGACATCCTGTATCGCCATAACCGCTCTCTGCTCCTTATCATCAAAATCATATTGAAAGGCCTCATCAACAGGGTACTGGATAATGGAAGAGCATGAAGAAAAACGCCATTTCTTCACGGCTATCCGTGATCCTATGGCAGAACATCTTGTCGCAGAGACAATCAAGAACATGGCGGCGCTTATCTCGTCCATGGAAGGACTCCTGGAGTGCAGCATTCTCCTAGGAGGCGGCTATGGACAGGGCGAAGGCGGTGTCCGCCATGATGCAGATGGTTCCGTCCATCTGTACAATGACTTGGACATTTTCGTTTTTTTACCCAAAGGCAACTCCAGAGAAATCGCCGCTGTGGACCATAGTCTGAAATCCATAAGTGCCACCATGGAAAAGGAACTGGGCATTGACGTGGACTTTGCCACGCCAAAAGTCTACAAAGACCTCCGCAAGGTTGCTCAAACCCTGATGTATCAGGAACTTCTGCGTGGCCATGTCATCATTTTCGGCAAAGATGTGCTTTCCCGTTTCGTGCCTGCTCTCAACGCGGATCAGTTGCCTTGGCTAGAGGCGGTACGACTGTTGCTAAATCGAGGCATGGGGCTTCTATTCGCCGGCGAGCATTTGCACAGCAACTCATCTGACCATGGATTTATACTCCGCAATCTTCATAAGGCTGCACTTGGAAGTGGAGACGCCATCCTGCTAGCCTCAAAACAATACCAATGGACCGCCACAGAACGTCAGAGCGCCTTCCAGAAAATGTGTGACCAACGGCAGTGGTCACCAGACTACAAGAGAATCTACGAAGAGGGGATCCGTTTCAAGTTCCGTCCCCACGGACAATTGCCAAACCAACCATGGGAAAGCTGGCTCTCCATTTGTCACTTCTGGTTGGACGCTGTATGCATCATCCTTGGCTTGCCCCTGCGCTCCGAGGCTCCATTGATATCGGAAGCCCTGCATCGTCAATGTCGTGCCCATGGGAATCGTACTTTCAGGGAAGCGATCCGCTGGCTTCTCCGCATGCGTTCCCTAGGGCCTGGCGGCTTCTCCAAACTGGCTGACGCACCGGTTTGTCGTCTGCTGGACTGTCTTTATCGCCAAATACTTTCAGCGGTCTTCACTCACTCATATCCTGTCAGAAGCAGCATCCTGTATTCAGGGTGGTTAGTATTCAACTGATGAAGGAGTCAAAACATGGAACAGCCTTCAATGACCGAAGAACAAGAACAACTTCAGCAACTGAACATTTTCAGAAAGCTGATCGTTTCCCTTATATGCAAATACATTTGGATACTCATCAGTGTATTCATCATCGCGTCCTGCGTCACCATGTTCTTCATTTACAGAACCATTATAAATTCGCCAACGCGATATACGGCACAGACTAATCTTCAATACTATCCGAAATCCACAAAAAAGGTGCGTGCCTTTGACAACCAGCAGGTCATGCAGATATGCACACGCAGTCAGATGATTCCCAAATTAGCGGAAAAGCTTCAGCTTGCCCCGAAGGATCAAGCCACCCTAGGCTCCCGCCTGCTTTTGCGCTCCGAGCTGCTTAAGCAGAACAACATTATCATCACCACCACAGCCGCCACGGAAGAAGACGCCGTCAACATGGCAAATGCCTTTGCGGATTTATGCATTCAGGAATATGTCAACCTGCGGACCGATGACCTGAACAAGTGGATGGAGTCCATTCAAGTGCGCAAGGCGGAAATCACGGAATCGATGAAGGTCGCAGAGGACAAGGAACGTCAATTAACTCAAGATTTGGGCATCATGTATCCAGAGAACGAAGTGAACCGACTCCGCACCAGCATCGCCCAACAAAAGCATTCTCTGAACGAAATCAACATCCAGCTGGCCAACGCCAATGCACGCAAGAAGAACGTTGAACAGCTCCTTTTTGGCATCAGCCCAAATCTGATTGTGCATGTTGCAGAAGTCAAGGATTATCGAAACAAGCTCGCACGCATTGACAACGACCTTGTCCGCATGAAACAGCTCTACACAGAGAACAACCCCAGGCTTCTGGCTCTTCTGTCACAGCGCAAAACCATTGAGGATGAGTATAATGCTTTCCTGAAGGAGAAGGATATATCAGCCGTCCATGAGGAAGACATTAAGCTGATTGAGCAATCCAAAGGGGGTGTCCGAGAACTGACTGTTCGCATTGAACTGCTGACGGAAAGTCAAACAGCCCTAAAGCAGGACATCGAAAAGGATGAGCGCCAGTTGCAGAAGATTTCCGAATCCCTGCCCCAGCTCCAACAGCTCATTCAGCAGCGCAGTTCCCTTCAGGACTCCAACAAGGATCTGGAGAAAGACATAGCGGACATCAACTATCTGCTCACCTCCATCAAAAATGATCTTTCCCAGCTGGAGCGGGTTAATAGGGCTTTGGCTCTGCAACCTTTTGCCTTCCACAATCTGCTTCTAGCTCTGATATCCGGCGGTATTCTGACTGGCTTCCTGGGAGCCCTGTTTGTTGCATGGGATCTCTTCTTCGGCAAGGTTGGTGGTCCGGCGGAAATCCAGTTTTATCCCCAAGTCACCTATCTTGGCGCCATTCCGTCGGTTTCGCCCGAACAGGACCTCAACCATGATGAACGCATGCTCATGGACGGACTCTTCTATAAGTTTGACCAGACCAATGTTTCGAAGAAACTCATCTTCCTCAGTGTGTTCAAAGGGGCGGAGTACTCCAAGGTTCTGGAAGAGGTGTTGGAATGGAACTATGCGGTTAGCGGAAGGCGGATGATGTATCTGAAGCTAGTGCCCGCCGCCGAATACAAGGAACCGGTTGCAGAATCGGAAGGCGAACAGCTAGGGGCTGTCTACGTCAATGGCTCCACGGGAACCATGCCCGTGGAGAATATCAATGCCTTATCTCCTTCGGAGTTCATGCTGTTGCAAAACGACCTGAAGGAACTGAACCAACGCTTTGACTCCATTATCATCTACCGCGAAAAAGCCGTCACCACATCCGGTGTGTTTTTCACGCAGATGCTTAAATTCTGCGACAGCACATTGGCGCTTCTTGGCTCATCACGAACCTCTCGTTCCACAATGCGCTACATTATTCGGCAGCAAAAGCACACAGCTAAATGCATCATGATGATTCTCACTCATGTCAAGGACTTCTCCAAGGAGACGAAAGGAGAATAAGATACCATGAAAATTCCAACTTCAAAACTGTTTTTCATCCTCATCGCTAGTTCCGTAATCCTCAATTCCTGTTATAATCGGTTGACTGGCAATTACGATGAGTTTCCCGACCTGACGGACTCTTCAAGTGCCATCCTTGATCAAACTGGCCTTAGCAAGGAAGAACAAGCCCGGAGACGAGAGATTCTACAGGATATGAACAAGGCACAGCAAGATGCCTACCGCATCAATGCAGGAGATGTGCTGCAGGTTGTGGTCTACGACCATCCGGATCTGCGCACATCATCCGTCGTGACCCCCGATGGATTCATCGGCATGGTCTTCGTCAACCAGCTTCATGTCGCCGGCAAGACCATCAAAGAGGCCACAGAACTGATTCAAGATGCCCTGAAAGATTACATCGTGAATCCAGCTGTAGGTGTTATACCCTCCGAAATCCATTCGGAGACCGTCTCCATTGTGGGTGCTTGTGCAAGGCCAGGCATGTACACCATCTCCCAAGGCATGCGTCTGGCCGATTTGTATGCCTTGGTGGGCGGCTCCTCGGTGCGCAATTATGACAATCAGTGGCTGGACGCCGCCGACCTGACCAATTCCCTGTTTATCCGAGACGGTAAAATTGTTGATGCCGTTGACTTCCATCTGGCCATCGAACATGGCGATCCAGACCACAATTTGCTGCTCCGCAAGGGAGACTATGTGTATATCGGTGTCCGCTCCGAATCCATGGTCTGTCTCATCGGTGACATTCCCAATCCCCATAAGAGGGTATGGGATAACAACCTAGGACTTCTTGAAGTGTTGACGACAGGAGGCTATCTCAAGGAGACCTACTGGCCCCATGCCATTATCATCCGAGGCGGAGTTGCCAATCCCACCTTGTACAAGGTGGATATCGATGGCATCCTCCAAGGACGACGCCCCAATGTCATGTTGGAAGCCGGAGATGTCATCTACATCCCGAAGGACAACATCTCCGAATTCAATGTGTTCGTCCGGAAGATCATGCCATCCGTTCAGCTGTTCAACATCATTCGCGGCAACGTCCGGAAATGATTTCCGCATGAACAGTCTCCCCTATGCCTCACTTTGCATCTCCTCCTCCGCCATGGAAATATCTTCCTTGGCAGGAGGATGGGAATTGGCTCATCAGACATTTATCTTTCATAATGCTGTGATTTCATAAGACAGTTCAAAGCACGTTTCCATAAAAGGGAAGCTGTTTTCATGAAATACTACCTCTTCTCCTTGACCATCCTGGGAATTGTTCCCGCCATCTTCTTCATTCTGATGGATCGGCGGCTCCTCCGGCTTGCCATGACCTCCATGCTACTGCCCATTTTGGCCTTCCAGAAAACAGCCATCAACTTTTTCTCCCATGAAACCTACACAGGAACCTCCCGCGGTCTTGAAATCTCCTTAATCTACATCATTGCTCTTATCATAATCCTAAGTATAACCTTACTCAAAGGCTTTCGTCTTCCTATGCTGGAGTTTGGAGGATGGCTATTTGTCTTCTATTTTGCCTGTTCCTGCATATCTGTCAAAAATTCTGCGGAGAAAATCTATTCCAGTTTTGAGTTGTGGAAGATGCTCATGATGTTTCTGGTCTTCTACGCCACATATTGCTATTTGTGGTACAGTCATGGAGATTTTGACAGTATTCTCATCGGCATGTACATTACCATATTCATCTGCTTCCTCGTCATTGTAAAACAACATCTTGTGGGAACTGCGCAGGCAAAAGGTGTCTTTCCCCACTACAATAGCCTGGCCATGTTTGCGAGTCTCATGGGCATCCTCCTCTTCTCGCGATTCTTCAATAAACTAGATGATGGGCGATATCAAAAGCTCCTTTATGGCATTCTCTTCATCATCGCCTCTGGAACTCTGGCCAGAACCTACTCCAGAGGAGCCATTGGTTGTTACCCTATTGGCTTTATCATAACCATAGGGATTTCTCTCCTTTGCAAACTTTCCTTCCGAAAATTGTACATCATGATTCCCCTGGCTGTTGTCTGTATCCTGGGAGCCATCGCTTTCCTCCCCCGTGTCATTGAGCGATTCGAGACTGCACCGAAAAAATCCGCCGATACGCGCAAGGAACTGGCCATCATCGCCGTAAACATGATTAAGGATGGTCCTTGGTTCGGCGTCGGCATCAATAACTGGGGAGTCAACATCAAGCAACATACAAAAGAATATAAAGGCATCGTCGAGACCATCTATCTTTTGGTGGCCGCCGAATGCGGCCTAGTCGGATTAGCCGGACTGCTTCTCTGGTTCTTCTATTACTGGCTGCTAGCTCTAATTCTATGCATCAAGCTCCGAAATCATCCAAACTTTTACATTCCAGTGGGAGTCATAGGAGGGCTGACCAATATCTATCTGCAATCTATTCTGGAATGGGTGCTTAAGCAACAAATCAACTTTGCCCAGCTGATGGTCATTTTCGCATGCCTCAGCTATCTTCAAAAATCAACCAAATGGGGGCAAGGAGCCTCCACCACTCAACCATCATCATCTCCCTCAACCATTTCCCCTAACACTCACCCCAAAATAGAGGAAGCTCCCCAGCCCGAAAACTCCACAGTCGTCGTAATCCATTGATTTTCAATTCACTATGCAACCTGATATCGAAATATTCCTTTTCATTGACGCCCTGGGCTGGAACTTAACATGCCAGACCCACTTTCTAGAGCCATGGCTTCCGGAACGGCGCGGCATTGAAATGCAGTTCGGCTATTCCTGCACGGCCATCCCCACCATCCTCTCCGGAGTCCAACCCTCCCAACACGGTCACCTTAGCTTCTTCCAATTTTCCCCTCAAAGCTCTCCCTTCAAAAAACTGGCAGGACTTGAGAACCTTCTCAAACCAGCCTCCTTCTGGAATCGAGGACGCGTTCGGAACTGGCTATCCAAACTCATCAAATATCTTTACGGCTACACAGGCTATTTCCAACTCTACCAAATGCCGTGGAAGAAGCTCGCCATGATGGACTACTGCGAAAAACGGGACTTGTTTGCGCCCCATGGTCTCGACCCCATAGAGAATCTCCGCGACTTGCTAGACAAAATCAAAGTACCCTTCCACATTTCCGATTGGCATTTGAGTGATGAGGCCAATCTGGAAGCCGGCTGTCAGGCTCTCCGCAACTGTTGCCGTTTCCTCTTTCTCTATACGGCAGGCTTGGACGGACTTCTGCACAGCCATATCGACGACATGGCCATAATCCAACGGAAACTGGACTGGTATGCAACAAAAGTCCAGGCCCTGCTGGAAACAGGACGCCAAATGGGGAGACAAATCCGCATGACCGTCTTCTCAGACCATGGCATGACTCCGTTCACCCATTCCGTGGACATTCAATCCGTCATCCAAGCCTTAGGATTGCGCTTCGGCACGGACTACGGCGTCTGCTATGATTCCACCATGGTTCGATTCACTTTCCTTTCCCCAGAGGCGAAGGACAAAATCCATTCCGCCATGACGGCGTTTGAATCCCAGGGACGCTGGCTGTCAAAAGAAGAGGAGATTCACTATGGCATCTATAGAGAGGATCGACTTTTTGGAGATGCCATCTTTCTCATGAACCCGGGCATTCAGATCATCCCCTCCGACATGGGAGTGAAACCTCTGCGTGGCATGCACGGTTATGCCCCCGAAGACCCTTACTCTCAAGCTACCATTATGTCCAATGATCACATTCCTGACCGAATCCACTGTGTGGCGGACTATTTTTCCCTTATGAAGGAACGCGCATGCAATTTGTCATCACTAACACTATAACCTATTGATAATATGTATTATATCTATATCTCAAAAAACATTCACTATCCAGTTTCTTCTTTTGTTCTATGAAAAAATTTAGGAAAAGTGAATTTTTATTCATACAAAATGCATGAAGTTATGAAAAGTCGTGCTATATTATTTCAATTATACCTGTCAGCAAGGTTGTCGTGGAAAATACTCATGGGAGGAAACCATGGAATATAAATTCGAAAAGATAGGCAATGTACTGAAAGTGGCCCTCGATGGCCGCCTTGTCGCCGCCTGTTCTGAAGAATTTAAGAATAAAGTTCTTGAACACCTTGCAGATAACAAGAACATCTTGTTGGATATGTCCAAGATGTCCCACATCGACAGTAGCGGTTTGGGAGCGCTTGTTGTGCTTCTGCAGAAGGCGAACGCCGTCAGTGGAACCGTAAAGCTGGCCTGCCTCCAGCCTCGTCCCCGCATTGTCATTGACATCACCAAAGTCTACCGCGTCTTCGAAATCTTTGATTCAGTGGAAGCGGCTCTGGAGTCCTTTAAGTCCTGAAAAGTATCAAGTGTTTGCCATTCACGCGTTTTCCGGCCTCCTGTTTAGGAGGCTTTTTTCATATTTACAGGACTATCATTGAAAAATGCAAAGCATCCTGAAAAGTCAGAAGTCTGTGAAGCTCTAGCTTATCTCCTCATCCGCAGTTGTTTATGCTCTCCCATGCCGATGGTTTGCGGTTTTCCGGCGGCATCCACGATCTGGATGGACTCTGGCGTCAGGTTGACGATACGAACGCCATAGACCACGGCTCCCAATTTCACCACCTGCCCCACGGGTTTGGAATCCGACTGAAGCTGGAAGAGGCAGATTCCGACAGGCTGTCCGCCGGCATCTGTGGCACGATAGGAATAAGTCATGGTTCCGAACTCCATCTTCTGGACAGGAGCGGCGGGGACGGTTTGAGGCACCGCCTCCGCTATTTGCGGCACGGGAAGGATCGGGGCCTCATCCGGCTCGGGCAAAGGCGGAATGACAAGCTCCCTCTTTTTACTTGTCGTTTTGGCAGGCTTCGGCTGGGCAGGCGTTTTCACGGGAAGCTCCGCGCTCACGAACGGATTGCGTTCCAATGGAGGCACTTCGGAAAGCGTCAGGCTTGCCTTTTCCAGAAGTTCGGAGCTCCATCGCGGGGTCAGACGAACCTCGTCATCAGATGAACGTTCATGCTCCATCTCCGTTGCCGTGCCACAAAGGACCCACCCAAATAGCAACAGGGCCACAATCAATGCGACCACCGCGACGGCCCGTTCCCATTCTTCCTTAATGAGCTGAAGAACATCCTGTCCCATCGTCAGTGTCCTTTCCTGTCCATGTGCCAAAATCCAGAGCAGGTCACTGTTGCATGCAGAACCCCCGATTCAGGCTGCTGTGAAAGCTCCACATGCCGCAGCGGGAAGAAGGCCGGAGACCTCAACAGACTGGCCAAAAACTGTCGAATCTGCTCCAAAGACCCCATCAGCTCCATTTGAACGGGAAACTCCATGAGGATTTTATCTAAGTCCTTGTCATCCAATGAATAAGAGCGAATTGAATTAACCTGAATTCGAGAGGCGTCGCCCTCCTTCGCCACAGACAGCCCGGCTCGCCGCGCCAACTCCGCCAGACTCCACACACATCGAATCTGCAGCAATGACTGATAAACCGGCTGACCCGCTCCCTCCCCAAGAGAACGCAATTCCGGCGGCAGAAAAATGTCCTCCTTTTGGAGCTCCTTGGCCACCCGTTGACATTCCTGCTGAAGATCCAGTCGGGTCACCGTCTTTTCCAAATCCGCCGCTTTGCCATACCGTTCGGTCACCCATTCTCCAAGAGCCTGATCCGCTCGCTGCCGAAACACCGCGGCATGACGGCGAACTCCTGCCTTGCCGTCAAGTCGTTTCGTCAGAAGCTGATGAATCTCCGCCAGACGATTCACGTCCATCGGCAAATGACTTTGGCGAAAAGTCGACTCCAGCGCATTCAGCTTCTCCCGCGTCTCTGCCGTCTCCCGCCGCAACGGCAGAATCCCGATGACCGCGAAAAGCCCGTTCACCGCCAACGCCGCCAACGCCACCCCTAAGAGAACTCGATGCACTTTTAGCCAATTCCGCATCATATCACCGCCTCCCCTCCCCCGATGTCTCATTCACAAAGGGAACCCGAATGCAGAAGCGCATGAATTTCTCCTGAAGCTGCTTCTTCTCAAGATAAGGCAGCCACAGCGCGTAAATATCTTCCCTTCCAGCACTTTCCGTACCAGAAACAATGTCGCATCCCGCAATGTCCGGCTCCTGTTCAAGTCCTTCGATAATCTTCCGAATGGAATCATAGATGTTGCCGGAGCCCCCCGCTGCATATCCTGCCGCAATAAATTCTCCCTCAGAGATTTGCGAAATTTCCGACGATGGTTTGTCCCCTGCTCCATCGGTCTGGACACCCTTCTTTCCGAAGATTCCCATGCTCTCCCGTCGGGTCCCTCGACTCCGCACAGGAGCCGCAGACTCCTGCTGTTCATTCGTCTTTTTTCCCAAATGGAAGCTTTCCGCATCCCCTAGATACACAAGAAAATCCTTCGGTCCCACAGCATGCTCCGCCGCTGACAACACCGTCAGAAGCCGCTGGTTCGTCAAGGTGGCGGACACCAACGGACTCATCTCAGACTCCAACCGCGCCAATGTCTTCTGGCTCTTCTGGATTTCAGGAATCAGCCGGCTGCATTCCGCCAAAACCTGTTCCCGTGCCTCCAGCTGACGCCGTTCCTCCCGAAGACGCCCAAACCACAACCCCTGACCACACGACATGGCAAAGACCAAAATCAGCACGGCGGCCGCCAGCCATGGCCAGCGCTTCTGGCGGGTACGCCACCAACGCCATTCCGGCGGCACCAGACTGATGGGCAGCGCAACGTCCTCCGCCGCCTGCAGGCCAAGTCCATACGCCACTGCATATTCCGGACTGACAACACCTTCCACTTTGGGACCAAATTGGGAAATCGGACATTCCAGCCGCCGTTCCAGCCATTCCACAAGCCCATGCACCTTGCAACAACCACCGCAAATGGCGATTCTGTCCACAGGCCTTTGGGCGAAGGGATTGCCCTCCTGGTCCCGCCAGTTTCCAACGGCCTCCTGAATGTCATTGTCCAACGCCTCCAGCACCATGCTCACGGGCGAATCGGCCGGCTCGTCCAACACATTCACGGTCTTCAACGTCGCACCGACGCGCTTCTGGCGGCAAGCCTGCTCCAACCGTTCTCCGAGAGGAAGCAGACAGCTGCAATAGACCGGCAAGCCGTCAGCCAGAATCATCAACGTAACTGCCTCTTGCTCAAGGTTCAACAGAATCGTGACATCATCCTTTCCCACATCACGGCCATGGATTTTCAAAAAGACGTTGAGCATGGCGATTCCATTCATGGCAAAATCTGCCACCGTCATTTCCGTCGACTGCCACTGTGCGATCTGCTGTTCAACGATTCCCCAGCGGCAACATCCAATCAGCACGGGATGTTCCTGCGCCTCCGTCCCCTTCATAGGGCAATAGTCCCACAGGAACGGCTCATCCGAAAGTCCCGCCAGCTGGCTGGTCTCGATCTCCACCATCTTCTGGAGCTTCCGCCCCGTGCAAGGCGGCAGGTTCTTGAGAACCATCGTGGCCATGTATTGGGGGATGCCGATAGCCAGCCGCGCCGTGCCCAATCCCTGCTGCGCAAGCCATTGGGCAATGGTTTGTTCCACGCTCTCCTCGGAAAGGACCCCTTCATCCTCCAGATTCAACGTCAGATAGGAACGGACACTAAACTCCCGCCCCTGCTGCGAAAGGACAGCCGCTCGAATGACGGTGGAGCCGATTTCCAGCCCTATTCGATATGATTTGCCGTGAATCCCCATATGAATATCTCCAACATGCTGAACAAGAAGCATTTATACATAGATGCCCCTCATTCGGCCCCGCTTCCCTTACCATCCATTGACGGGCCAGGAGGACGGCCGATTCAGCGCCGCGCGGTGATGCTCCCGCAGGCCCATACGGTCAATCTGTCCCGTCGCCTCCCGTCCCGTTTCGGGCGCCAAAACCGGCAGCCCTGCCGGACATTCTCGAAGAACTGTCGTCTGCAATGTGCGGTCGCCCTTGAAACGCAATATCTTAAAGACGGGCTCCGCCTGCCCCTGCACGGTGGACATGACCCACAACTCCATGCCTGAAGGCAGATTGTCCGGATATAACGTCAGCTCCCCCTTCTCATTCGCCAACAGGGCGCCAACTCCGTGCAGAGAACGGCTCAGCGTCTCCGCCAACACCTTGTTGCACAGCCGCACACGCCCTCCATAGGCGTTCATGTCCGGCAGTTGCGCGAAAGCCTCCTGAGCGGCGGCCACTGCCCCCAAAGTCGCCGAATCCCGATGATTCATCCAGGGGACATTCGTGTCCACCGCATTGATGATTTCCGTCCAGCGGCCGCATTCGGGAAACTCATGGCGAAAGCATTCCTCAAGAATGTTCAGAATCCGTTTGACCAGCCAGGCCCTCGGCACCCATGCCATCTCGTCGGCCTTCTGGAGTTGGGCGATCATCTGAACCATGTAGTCCGACACATCTGGCACCCCCGGCAGTTTCGCGATGGCATCATAGAGGAAGCGGGAATGTTCGCAAAGCGCGGCCTGCGGCTGCAATTTCGCCTCTATGTCATAGAACTCCAAAGAAAAGCGTTCTGGAAACACCTTACTGGTATGGGCTTGCACAGGAGCGCCTCCATCCAGGCTGTAGTAGACCGTCCCGAAATAGAACGCATATTCTGTTCCGTCCTTGCCCAACGTCTTTCCCTCTCGAAGGGGTTTGGGCATGTAGAGAGTCTGCCATTCCCCTTCCCCTTTAGGGCGATACCGCCATGAGCACACGCTCATCATGTCCGGATTCTCCACCAAAAGCTGCATCAGCTTCTCACGGCTTTTGGCCTCCCCCTCCGCGATGGCAAGGGCCCGCATGGCATCCTTCGCCCAAATGGAACCTTTAGAAGTTGTTGATTCACAGATACTTGCAAGTCTTGTTCGAGTCGCCTCGTCCGGCGGGAGGCCATTGATGACCACATGCTGCAAGGCCACGGCCTGCAGCAACTCGTCCCGATGCTCCAGAACCCGCCGATAGTCCGTCGCCGTCGGCGCTTCGGGATCCACATCCACAAACTTCTGGAGCGCAGCGAGATACCGTTCCATGTCTTCCGAAAGAACCGCCTGCAGTTCTTTGACGGCGGCGGCCCGCGCGGCCTCCGTCTCCTTATTCCGCTGCCGTTGCGTCTCCAAGTCATTTTTCCAGATGGTCAAGGCCTCGTCCAGCTCCTTCAACTCAGGGGCCGTTGTCTGACCTGCTGCTTTAAGTTGTTCTGCCGTAGACAGAAGCAGCGTTCTGCATTCCGTCATTCGCTTCCATTCGTCATCCAGATTCCGATAAAGACGTCGCCGTTTGTCATCGTCCTCGCGAGCAGACAATGCGTTGCGAATCTCCGACACCGCATTCTGCAGCAGTTCCGCCGCGCTCTCCTTGCCTTTGCGGAGATGGGTCTGCCAGCCGTCGCGCCACCGCTCCACGGCCTGTTCCAGAGTCCCGTCCCCCGACGCGGCATCCGTCATCTGGCTCAGCAGCACCTCAATATCCCCCTCCGTCGCCCCTTGATATCCATCCTTCCGGATGCGCTCCAGTCGACTCCACAGGCGATTCCGGCTCTCCTGCAGCTTTTCCGCCGCCACCTTCATCTCCTTGAATTCACGGCGGATTCCCTCCACATCTGGACTGGCCGCAAAGCGTGGATTCTGCCTCGCCAACGTCTCAAGATAGCTTTCCAGCTCCGCCGTCTTCTTTTCCGTCAACATCTCATGCATGACGGCAAGCATGTCCTTCTCCTTCATGTGCTTAGCCTTTAAAAGCCACGTCCCCACCGAAAGCAGCGCGACCAACAGCACAAGGGCCAGCGCCGTCAAGGTCTTCTGAAGCAGCCGACGTCGCCGCAGCGTGGCGATTTCGGCCAGACGCTTCTCCAGCTGCCGCGCCAGCACATCGGACACAGGGAACCCATAGGACTCCACCGCTTCCCATTTTTTTGTGATGGCCAGCTCGTCAAGCGGCTCCTGGCTCAACGTCTCCTGAAGGGCATTCACCGCCTCGTCGAACTGCTCATGCTTCCGCCGCCGCATGGAACGGAGGCCCATTTCATCTCGCACCTCCGCCCGTCGCATGGCCCAATGATCCGGCTGACGGAGAAACGCCTTGTCCGCGGCAATTCGCTCCATCTGGCCGTCCACCATGGTCAATTCGTCGTCGGAGAGGTCAGACAGCCGTTGAGGCAGCCGCTGGAGCAGCTCCTCCGCCGACGCCAGCAGGTCGTCGGCCTGCTCCTCCAGCAGGGCATCCCGCATGCGTCGAATCAGATGTTCCGGCGGTTTGGCAATGCGGAGGGGATTGGTCAGCTCCGCATAGACGCGCTTCAGCTCCGCCTTGTCATTGCGCATCAGGGCATCCTGAGCCATCTCCAGCCAGACGCCCATCTGCTTTTCCTCCAACGGCTGAATGTTCTGCCGCCACACAGGGTTGTCCGGATCCTTCGCCATCAGCTCCCGCAGAACCCGAATGCAGTCCTCATGATTCCCCTGATAGACATGACGGCGGTATTCCTTCAGCAGTGGCTCCAGTTCTTCCTCCTTTGCACAGGCCTCCGCCAATCGCGAGACCTGCTCTTCAGGAAGGGTGACCGGCGTCGGCATCTGCATGTCAGCACAGACATTGCCCCATTTCCGTGCGCCGCCAAAATTCAGCAGTCGTGCCAACGTGAGCAGTTCCGTCGGCGTCTGTGCCTCATGGACCGCCTCGGAGCGCATGCCGCGGTCCAAATAGTCCATGCAGCGCGTCAGACGCTCCAGAGCCGTCCGGCTGATTTCGGCCAGCTCCTCCGCCAAACCGAGAACCTGAGACGTCCGTTCAATCTGATTGCCTTTCAGCAATTGCTCAATTTGTTGAATGACATGTTGTTCTGAAGTCATATTCCACCTGTCGGCCCAACTGGCTCATCGATATTGACGAGGTTTCAAGGTCAGCATATTGATTTCACGGCTCTCCGACCGCAACGACAGACGCTGCGGCGGCGGAGGCGCCGTCATCGGCTCTTCCAAAGTCAGCGAGACGCTCTGCAGCTCCTTTTGGCCATTCCGCCGCCCCTCTCGGGCCAGCGCGGCCATGGGAGTGTCTTCCACCGGCGGCAGCGGCGACGTCAGGTCGATGACCATGGCGCGGGGGTTCCGTCTGGCTTCCCGTGCCGCGTCAGAGCCTGCCAGACAGCATCGCCATGTGCACAGCATGCCCGCCGGCAACGCCGTGAAATAGGTATTGTAGGTCACGCGCCAGCGGACATGCCACGGAAGCAGCGCCATCGCCTCTCCAATTAGAGGAAGCATGTCCATGCCCGGCTCAAAGAGCAACACCACCACCCGGCCATCGTCGCCGTTGACATTCTCCGCCAACAGCGCCGCATGGCCGCCGTCTCCTGTCAGTGCCTCCCAACAGCGCGCCCTGCAATCACCGAAGTCCCCGGAAGGGAGGAACTTAGGTTCATTGAAGCAATGCGGCTCCTCGTTCCATGTCTCTCGAAAGAAGCCGGGCTGAAGGCTCACCCAAGCCGGCCCTCCCGCCACTCGTTCCGACTCCCCCACAAGAATATGATGGGCCAGTTTGTTCGACCGCCCCGTGTGGTCGGCTCCGGCCGCGCTGATGCGGGAGAGGACACTGACCTCCCGCCCAAACAGCGGACTGCGGTAATGGCACCACGAAACCGGCTCCTGCCCGCTCTTCCCCTCCTGAAATGCATAGGCATTGCGATAGCCGCTCAACGCTTCCAGAAGCGGAATCTTCTGAGCGGGAAGCCCTTTCGTGTAGGCCACCGTGCAGAACCCGCTGGTCCCCGGCCGCAGTCCACGCTCCGATGATGTGTAGATCAGTTCATAGGCCATGTCAAGTTTCCGCCATGTTTGGGGCCGTTTTCACGGGCGGGACGGTGAACCACAAGTCCGTTCCAGGCAGGCGTAGCTGATAACCCGCAAAGAAAACCGGAACCTGCACGGGCATGGGACGCCCCGGAAGCGTGACAAAATAGACGTCGCCGGACAGCTTGCAGCTCACCGCCGCTTCCGGATGACGAACTCGGCTTTCCTCCGGAATCGATGGAATGAAGCCGCCCTCATAGAGGAAATACAGCATGGGCACCGAAACCCAGAAGGGCCGGATGTCCTTTGGCCGGATGCCGATCATTCCAGAATCCTCCTGCTTTTCGGGGCTGTGTCCCAAGGCGCTGTTAGGCAGATAGAGCACTTCCCCCGCAAAGGACTCTGCCGTCGCAACAACCTCCGGACAAACATCTTCCAAAAGCTGGCGCACGGCAAAGGACACGTTTTTGATCAAGTCCACATCCAAGGCGCAGGTGTTGCACGCGCTGTTCCATTGCCATGGGGACTCCGGAAGCTCCATGTCCAGCAGGTCCTTCCACACATCGTATTTCGAGACCAAAAGCAGCAGCGTGCGGGCGGATTTGCCGCCGGACTTCATTCCCGAATACTTCTTGATGCGGTTAATCATCTCCGTCAGAATGATTTCCTGCCGCTGAACCCGCGCCGTCGGCTCCATTTGGGGGTCCTGGCTGCCGGAAATCCGTCGACGGAACCGGACATCCTTTGTCGGGTCATACAAGAAGAAGATGGTGTCCGAATGGAGCAGGTGCTGCGTCGTCGGGTTGTCCGCCTGATCCATGCCTGGCTCAAAGTGCTCTCCCGCATTGTCATACAGCACCAGCGTCCGAGACATGCCCGCCTTCACCTCCTGATACCGTGGATGGTGCTCCGCCGGCATCATCGTGAACATGAACGGCTTAGGCAAATTCACGAGCATATTGTCGATGAGGACCTGGTTGTAGAGCTCCCCCTGAAGCTCCGTTTTCCGAAGTCCCACAATTTCATTGGGATCCAGATGCAGATACAGCGTCTCCTCAAAATCGTTGAGAATCTGGTTGTTCACCGCGTCCGTGTCCGTGAACGCAATGGCAAAATTCCGCGGCAGGACGCTGCGCAGCGCCCACGTCATGCTGGTCAGAAAATAGGATTTTCCGCTGGCCGGCGCCCCCACGATGGAGAGGAACAGCGGCGGCATCTCACTGGCGGCCTGAGGGATACGCAGATGGCAGCGGGGGCAGGCCATGTCGGGGCAGCTCATGCCGGCGGCGTCCAACGCGTTTCCCTCCGGCGTGAAACGGGAGGGCATGAAGCGGATTGGCGCCTCCGGCCCCAGAACAGGGTCGCCAACCAGACTCTGATGACGCGCAATGAAAAGAAATTCGTCCACCGCAAAGCGATGCCAGCAATGGGGACAGACGATGCCCCCGCGTCCACTGCCCACCAGTCGGCTGATGGTGGCCGCCGGAGAACCGTCCAAGGGATTTGATGGAATTGACAACTCATTGAATTTCAATATCTTATGACTTTTTGACGTCGTTTCCTCTTTTGCCGTCGGCGCAGGCGGCGACGCCATGGCCGATGCTGTGGTCGCCGCCGCCGACATCTCGGACTGGGGTGTCGGCATTGCCTTCCGGGCCATTTCGATGACGGAGGGCGTCGCCTCCAGCCCTGCCTCCGTCAATGCGATGACCAACGTGACCTGCCCAAGGACCACTTCCTCCCGTTGGGTGATAACCAGTTGGGGCACTTGCACATAGTGATGGTAAATGCCGTTGGTGCTGCCCAAGTCCTCCAGGCACAATTGTCCCTCCGCATTCACGGACAGACTGGCGTGCAAAGACGAGACCGACGGATCCTCAATGACCAGATCCCGTTCCTTCACGCGGCCGATGGTGCAGGGGAAACGCACGACATGACAGGTCCGCGTCTCCCCATCGCGGTTCACAACCCGCACATAGCATTCGGTCACAGTTTCTTTGGCGATGTCCATCGACAACTCCCATCCAATCCAAAACCATTCATTCAGAGCAGGAGCTCTGCCCCCATCAGCACCGACAGTTTCATCCCATTGACTCTGTGGAGCTTAAGAGGGTTTTAAATCCATATTGTTTATGAGACGGCCTGCCCCTTCAGGCAAGGGCCAGACGAATCTGCGGCAGGGAAATCGGTCCTTCCCGCAGGATTGCCGGCTCCTCCTCCAGCAGAGAAACCACGGTGGAGGCATTGCCGTCCGTGCACGTCACGGTTCCGCCGTCCACGACCAGATCCGGCTCGCCATCGAGATGGACGATGGCCTCGGCCGCTGTCACCGCCGCCGGCTCCCCGCTCAAATTCGCGCTGGTCGCCGCCAACGGCTCATCCAGCTCCCGCAGCAGCGCCAACACAAAATCATGGGCGGGAATGCGCAGCCCAATGCTGTCACCACTCTGTGCGGCGGCGACCACGGTCAGGGCCCCCGGCCAGAATGCTTTTGCAAGTTGTTCCAGCCGAACATCTTGCAACATTCCTCCACGAACCGCCATCGCCACCGAGGCCGCCAGCATCTGAAGCCGCTTCACGGCGGGACGCCGTTTCAGCCGATAAATCCGCTCCCGCGCCGCCGCGTCACGCCACAAGGCCACCAGCCCGTACACCGTCTCCGTCGGCACGACAATGACGCCGCCCTTCCGCAGGACGGCCGCCGCCTCGCCCACGGCATTCGCCGATTCCACAAGCCATTTCGCCATCGTGACTTAGAACAAATCCTCTTCCTTCAGCATCTTCATGCCGGTCTTCTCCAACGCCTCCCACGCCGTCTTGGCCTCGCTGAAGCGGAAAATCATGACCGGCCGCTGGCTCTTGGGCTCCGCCACCGCATACATGTACTCCACGTTGACGCCCGCGGCGTTCAACGCCTTCAGCAGCTTCGCCAACCCGCCGGGGCGGTTATCCACCTCGATGGCCGTCACTTCGTTGATGTGGCACACCACATCGTGGGCCTTCAGAATCTGCTCCGCCTTGGCGATGTCATCCACCAAAAGCCGCAGGATGCCAAAATCCCGCGTGTCCGCGACGGACAGCGCGCCGATGTTGACGCCCGCATCCCCAAGAAACTCCGCAATGGTCGCCAAACGTCCGACCCGATTCTCCAAAAACACGGAAAGCTGTCTAACTGCCATGGCTTGCATTCTCCTTCGTTCAATCTCGTGTCAATCCCAAAAAACGACGGCATTCGCCGCCCTTGCATAAACATAATATTCCGACTTCCATTTGCCAAAGTGAAATTTTACAAAAAACGCATATATTTATGGAATCTTTTATCAGTTTGTTTCATTCAAGGAAATTTGGCGGCCCCAAACCGCCGCCTTCAGCAGCAGGAGTCACGGCATGGATTTTTCCCCTTTCATCAAGCGGTACGAGGACGAGTTGGTTGGCCAGGTCATCCCGTTTTGGGAACAGCACGGCGTCGATCATGAATACGGCGGCTATTTCACCTCCCTGGATCGGGACGGCTCCGTGTACGACACCGAAAAGTACATGTGGATGCAGTGGCGGATCGTCTACATGTTCGCCACCCTCTACACCACCCCATGGCTGAAGCCATACCGCAAAGAAGCCTGGCTCGACATCGCACGGCAGGGCTTCGATTTCCTCACCGCCCATGGCAAGGACGCCGACGGCGCCTATTACTTCGCGCTCAACCGCAAAGGCGACCCCACCATCGCCCCCTACAACATCTTCTCCAACTGCTTCGCCGCCATGGGCGCCGCCGCCCTCTACAAGGCCACGGGGGAACAGCGCTATCGCGACGAAGCGGACAGCGCCATGAAATGCTACATCCGCCGCATGGACGACCCCAAGGGCCGCTGGGACAAGTCCATGCCCGCCCGCGCCTCCCGCCTCTCCCATGGCCACTACATGATGCTCGCCAATCTGGGCTGCGTCATGGAGGACTGCCTCAACACCGACGAATACCGCGATGACGCCGCCGCCGCCATCAACGCCGTCCTTGAGAAATTCTGGAACCCGCATTACCGCGTGCTCTTCGAAAATGTCAATCCTGACGGCAGCTATGACTTGGACTCCTGCGAAGGCCGCTTCGTCAACCCGGGCCACGGACTGGAGTCCATGTGGTTCGTCATGAACTATGCGGAAAGGGAGAACCGCCCCGATTTGATCGCCAAGGCGGCGGACATCGTCAAGGCCCAGCTGGAATTCGGAAAGGACCCCGAATACGGCGGCATCTTCTATTTCATGGACGTCCTTCACAAGCCCCATCTGGAGCTGCAATGGGACATGAAGCTATGGTGGGTTCACAACGAGGCCATTTTGGCCACGCTGTTCGCCTATCGGCTGACCGGCCAGACCGACTTCCTCAACCTGTTCATGGACCTCGACCAATGGACGTGGGGCCACTTCAAAGACCCCTCCTATCCAGAGTGGTTCGCCTATCTGAACCGCCGCGGCGAGCCGACCCACATGCTGAAGGGCGGCAAATGGAAAACCATGTTCCATCTGCCCCGCTGTCTGCTAATTGCTGTGGAACAGATGAAAAAGATGCCATGAAAACAGGAAGAACGCGCTTGGTGGTGTATAGTACCTATTCCATGTTTTTTGTCAGGCGGCGCCGCTCGCCGTCTGACGGCGTCCTTCCACGGCGGCGGAGCCCCTGAAACCCACCGCATGAGCAAACAACCATTGGAGTTCAACTGATGATGCAGTCCATTTCCCTTTCCCTGTCGGACCTGTGCGGCGAAGACTACATTCGCCATGTTTGTCAGGCCTCTGCCATTTTGGGGCTTGGAGAGCTGGACGCCCTCCTGCACCTTGCCCATGAGCCCGTCGACTTCTTTCCTGAGGCGTTTCAGAAGAAGGCCGACGCGGCCATCGAATGGATTGGCAGACAGGTTCAGGAGCCATGGGACGGCTCCGCCAGAGGGGCGGGAACCGCCGCCTTTGACCACGCGCTCAAGCGGGGCATGGCCCCCTTGTCTGGCCTGGGCATCGTCCGCATCGGCGAAAACGGCAAGGGGATTCTTGTGGGAAAGAGTGAGCACTATCAGGCTTCCCTTGGTCATAACTTCCCTGCTTACAGACTATTAGACATTGCCCGCGCCATCGGCGTCACCAACATCACCCACAACAACACCCGCGGCCACATCACCCGCCTCTGCGAACAGGAGCTCGTTCGCGTCGCCAACGGCATCGCGGAAGGGGACGCGGAAGGGCTGAAAGCGGTTTTGGACTCCACCGCCCCACATGTCCTGAACCGCGTCATCAATCTGGAGACCGGTTCCCTCGCCTGCGAGGCCGCCTTCAAGATGATGCTGGCCAGGTTCTATCGTCTTCAGCCCCAGTTCCCTGCGCCAAAATATGCAGGCAAGATGCCAGTCTTCGTCGTCATGGCGGACCGCAACGGCGGCAAGGAGGCCAATTACCACGGCACCTGCATCTCCGCCCAACTGTTGCGCGGCATGTGGAGCGAACTCTATGAGGGCATGGAAAAGGCGGGCCTGCTGAAAGTCGTCCCCTGCCCCATCAACGATTTGGACGCCTTCACCGCCATCGTGGACCGCTATGACAACGGCGCCACCAAAATCGCCGGCTTCACCCACGAACTGGTGCTCATGAACTACGGTGGCATCCGGCTTGACAACGTTTTCGTCAGCGGCGCCCATGCCCTCTGCGACGCCAGAGACATTCCAGTCTTCGTCGACGAAATCCAGTCCTGCATGTGGTCGCCCAACCTCTTCCTGTTCCGCGACTACGGATGCCATCCGGACTTCGTCTCCGTCGGCAAAGGCTTCCCCGGCGGGCAGTATCCCGCCTCCAAGATGCTGACCACCGCCGTCATGGACAATCTGAACCAATTCGGCGCCTTGGTCACCAACGGACAGGAGGAGCTGGCGTCCCTCTCCTATCTCATCACCATGAAGTTCTCTCAGGCCATCAGCGACCACACCGCCGCCCGCCAGAACCAATGGTGCCGCGGGCTGCAGGCGCTTCAAAAGGAGTTCCCGCACCTTCTGGAGACCGTCGAAGGGGACGGACTGCTCAGCGCGCTCTGCTTCAAGGAGCCGGAGAAGGCCATTGCCTTCACCGCCATGTTGGGAGAACGCCATGGCATCGAGGCCAGCGTCCAGACCTACAAGGCAAGCTGTCCTCCCGCCGCCCTCATGAAGCCGCCGCTGATCACCTCGGAAGAGGCCATGGACACGATTTTAAATCGTATCAAATTGGTACTCAAGGAGTTATAACTTAACAGCCTCAACGAGGCCCAAAAGAGGAGCCTGTCTATATATGTATTGGTATTATAAGTGGCCTTTGCTGATTGTCTGCATTCTGACCCTGCTGGGCATCGGAACCGTGGTTTTCCGTTCGGTCTTCCCCCGCCAGCGCAACGCCGAAAACGGCTCCGCCGTGGAGGCGACCGCCAATTCCCCTGCCTCCAACGGTGACACCGCCTCCGCAAACGGCACCCCGCAGGGAAACGGCGCCTCGTCGTCAGCGGCAGCGGCAACCCCCGAAGGCCAAACCACAGCTAATTCTGCAACTTCTTCTGCCGCAGAGAGTAACACCATTGTCTCCCGCGATCCGTCCCGCCTCAGTCTGGAGCCCGTCGTGGACGAAAAATCCCTGCCTTCCGGAACGTTGAAGGAGCTGCTTCTGGCGGCCCTCGCCCAGCTGAAAAACGACCAACCTCTTGCGGCACGGGAACTTGCGCGAAAGGCCATCCACTCCTCCGGCGTGGAGAAATTCGACAAGACATGGTGGACCGCCGCCCGCATCATCAATGCCGCCGACACCCTGTTCATGAACTCCGCCGCCCCCTGCCCCGAGAAGAAACGGCTGATCGTCCGGCCAGGGGACAGTCTGAGCCGTCTGGCCACGCAGAACTACACCACCATCGGCGCCCTTCAGCGGGTCAATGAGCTCTCCAGGACCTCTCCCGTCATCCACCCCGGCAACCCCATGCAGGTCTTCACGGGAGCGTGGAGCATTCAGGTGTCCAAGTCCCAATACGTCCTCTGTCTCTACTGCAATGACGAGCTCTATCGCATCTATTTCGTCGGCATTGGCCGTCAGGACCGCACGCCCGTAGGCTCCTTCACCATCAATTCCAAAATCTTCCACCCCGCGTGGACGCCCCCCGGCAAGAACATTCCCTACGGCGAGCCGGGCAATGTCCTCGGCACCCATTGGATGGGGCTGCTTCCCATCAACGACACCAACCCCGCCCTGCGCGGCTACGGCATCCATGGCACATGGGAGCCGGACAGCATCGGCACGGGGGCCAGCGCCGGCTGCATCCGCATGCGAAACGAAGAGGTGGAGGAGCTCTATGACTTCATTCCCATGCCCGGCTCCAACGCCCCTCTTGTGAAGGTCACCATCGAAGAATAGGGTTCCATGGAAGACATTCACCTTCAGGCTGCTCGGGAACAGGATGTGCGGGACATCGTCCGCATCATGGAACCCTATGTCGCGCAACGGATTCTGCTTACCCGCTCTCCAGAGGACATTCGGGCCCATCTGGGCAATTTCATGGTCGCCCGCATGGGGGAGACGTTGGTGGGCTGCGTCGCCCTCCGCGACTATGGCGACGGTCTGCAGGAGATTCGCTCTCTTGTGGTGGCCGCCGAACACACGGGGCGCCGCATCGGCAGCCTTCTGGTTCAGGCCGCCTTGGAGCTGGCCGCCAAACGCCACGCCACCACCGTTTTCACTCTCACGCTGCGCCCTCGCTTCTTCCAGCGGATGGGCTTCGCCATCGCCGCCATCGCCGATTTCCCCCTGAAAGTGCAGGATGACTGCCTGGCCTGCCCCAAACGCATGGCCTGCGACGAGACCGCATTGAAACTCACCTTGACTCCAACCATGGACACCCCCCATGCATGACAGGAGGTGACAGTTCCTATATACCTTATATATTATATACCATATATATTATATATGTCATGAGAGAGGCCTTTGTCCCTCCCTTCCATAATTGCCAATTATGAATTGCAAATTGCAAAAATATGAATTCATCAGGAGAACAACCATGAAACGAATCACCGCCATTTTCGCCCTGCTGTTGACCGCCGTCATCGCCGCCGCCGGCCCGTTGGCCGACAAAGACTATCAGACCATTCAGGACCACATGCATAACAAAGTGCCAGGCAACTGGATATGGCTCTTCTACGGCGACTCCATCACCCACGGCGCCAAACACACTTACGGCTGGCGCAGCTTCCCCGAAATCTTCGCGGAGCGCCTCCGCTACGAATGCGGCAAGCCATGGGATGTGGTCATCAACACAGGCATCAGCGGTGACACCTCCTTGGGGCTGATCAATCCCAACGGCTATCAGTGGCGGGTCCGCCAATTCCATCCCAACGTAGTGCTTATCCTCATCGGCTGCAACGACATCGTTCGCCCCAACCACGGCACCGTCGACGACTTCAAACAGCGCCTGATGAAGCTGGTGGACATGGTCCGCGAAGACGGCGCCGTCCCCGTCCTCCAGACCTACAACACGATCATGGACATCAAGGACCCCGGCAACGATGGCTGGCTCAAGAGCGTCGTGCAGCGCTACAACGAGTTCCCCGCCTATGACAAAGCCATCCGCGAAGCCGCCGCCGAAAAGGACACCATCCTCATCGACCACTACTCCCATTGGAAGAAATACGCCTCCGACCCCGAAGTGCTGAACTTCTGGCTTGGGGAAACCATCCATCCCGGAGGCAAGGGCCATCTCGAAATGGCCAACCTCATCTTCAAGGGCCTCGGCATGTACGAACCCGTCGGCTTCTGCTCTCGGAATCCCGCGGGCGGCGAGCCGCCGGAAGCCGTCGTCAAGGCCATGAAGCGCATCGAACAGGAGGAGCTCCTCCAGAACCCGGACGCGAAAAAACTGTACGAAGCCTACACCAAGCTGGACGCCTTCGACAACTGGACCATCCGCTACGACGCCACCCAAGGCCTGCCCGACGAGCAGACATGGGAAATCGACTACGCGAAGGATGACTACGCCATCACCACAATGGACGGCATTCAGACCCTGATCGTCAGCAATGACAACGTGGGCAAAAATGGCGGTGCCCTCTTCACGCTGAAGGACAACGCCCCCCTCGCCAACGCAAAGGGCATCCTCCGCATCGACGCGGAAATCGCCATGCTCGACCCCATCGGCACCTACAACTTCTACTGCGGCCTCTCCCTCGGCACAGGCAATCCGGACAGTGAAGTCGTCTACTGCCTCGGTCAGCAGGCCATGATGGGCACCTTCAACACGCAGGCTTTCGATGCGCTGAAGACCGGCCAATTCGTCCGCGTCTCCATCTTGACGGACACGGAAAAGCACAACGCGCTGATCCGCATCGGGGACTACATCAGCTATTATCCGTCCATCAAGCATCTTACGGAAAAGGAACCCTATTTCTACTTCGGCGACGGCGGCTCCGTCGTCACCGGCAAATATGCCCTGCGCTACATCCATGTCGGCTTCGACAAATAGCCTTCCGTTTCTCAAAGGAACCGCATGACAATGAAAACTTTGCATTCATTTTTATTCGCTTTTATTGTCCTTGGCATGATGGCGGCCATCGCAGGCCCGCAGGCGGATAAGGATCTGGCCGCCATCAAGGAGCACATGAAGTCCAACACGGAATGGACATGGGTCTTCTACGGCGACTCCATTACCCACGGCGCCAAGCACACCTACGGATGGCGCAGCTTCCCCGAAGTCTTCGCGGAGCGTCTCCGCTGGGAACTGCACAAATACATGGACATCGTCATCAACAGCGGCATCAGCGGCAACTGCACCAGCACCCTGCTGAACGACCACAACTACGAACGCCGCGTGGCGCGCTTTAAGCCCAACGTGGTTCTTGTGCTCTCCGGCATCAACGACATCGTGTCCGTCACGCCTGACGTGACCAAAACCGAAGTCACCCAGCTCATCCAAAAGCTACGCGCGGACGGCATCATTCCGGTTCTCCAGACCTACAACACCATCCAGTTGGCGGAAAACCCCAACAATGACTATCTGCGGCGGACGGTCATCCGCTATCACCGCATGGAGGGGCTGACTCAGGCGCTGCGGGAAGTCGCCGCCGAACAGGACGTGATTCTCGTGGACCACTATGCCCATTGGCAGACCGTCGCCGCCGACCCCGCCGTCCAGAACTTCTGGCTGGGGGAGACCATCCATCCGGGAGCCAAAGGCCATTTGGAAATGGCCAACGAGATTCTGAAGGTGCTTGGCCTCTATGAGCCCGTGGGCACCTGCTCCACGGTCGCGGCCGGCGGGACGCCGCCTCCCGAAGTCGCCGCCGCCATGAAAAGGGCCAAGGACGCGGAGCTCGCCAAATTCATGGCGGATCCTAAGGTGAAAAAGCTGTATGATGCCCTCGCCGCCATCGACGCCTTCGACGGATGGCGCGTCGTCTATGATGCCGCAAAAGGGCTTCCGGACGCCGCCGCATGGGACAAGGGCCAATACCCCGACGGCGCCTTCTCCATGGTGGAAATGGACGGCAAGCCGGCCCTGAAGGTCGACAACACCGTCAACGGCGAAAAGTACGCCCTGCTCACCTATAAGGACACCGCCGCGCTGGCCAATCTGAAGGGCATTCTGCGCTTTGACGCGGAAATCGCCCTGCTGCCCCCCTTCCCTGTCGGCAACAGCTTCTACGCGGGCTTCGCCACTCCCGCCGGCGACCATTTCGCGCAGATGATTTTCGCCTACGGCCGCGACAGCCTCATCGGCACCTTTCCGCGCCCCGCCAACTTCAAGGTGGAACCTGGAAAATTTGTCCGCGTCACCATGCTATTGGATTTGGAGACCTCCTGCGGGCTCATCCGCTTCGGCGACGAAGTGACCTTCTGCAAAGACCTTCGCCCTCTGACCGACAAGGCCCAATACGCCTGCTTCGGCGACGGCGGACAGTCCATTTCCGGCGTCTTCGCCCTCCGTTACATGAAAATGGGCGGCGATTAGGACCCTGCCGTTTGGAAATTTCGCCGCCACGCATCATATTATATCTATTGTATATGTTTTTTGGCATCACATTCATCTCATGAAAAGGAAGACAACCATGAAAACCCTCCTGTCCATTCTCACACTGTGCGTGCTTTTCACCGTCGGCTGCGCCACCAACGCCCCCTCCTCTGGCGTCGGCGCCTCTGGCGAAAAATACTTCATGGGCAACTACGAGGCGACCTTTGACACCAGTCTCTTCTCCATGGACAAGGCCATCCGCGCCGCCTGCACCCGCGCCAAGCTCATTCCCAAAGAGCGCCGCAACTATGCGAAAGCCTGCGAATACCTTTACTTGGACGTGGACGGAACCCGCTGCACGCTGAGCACCCGCGAGCTGAAGCAGGGCGGCACCCGCATCAGCATCCGCATCGGCGCCACTGGCGACCGCATCACCGCTCAGGCCCTGCTGATCGCCATCGACGAGGAACTCCGCTCCCTTGGCGCCAATTAAGCGAAAAACAGCCGCTGGCCATGGGCGGAAATTATCCGTGTAACGATTCCGCCCTTCACCACAAGTCATATTTGTGGCTGTAAAATCAGAGGCAACATTCACCCCCGGGTATCAGTTTGTCCCGCTGCAGTGCAAGCAAAGGCGGCTCGCCCCGGGGGTGCATTTTTTTTGGGGGCCCTTGCAAGATCTTACCCCCATGGCAAGCACATTTGCATTGCACGTCGATATAATCCCCCCTAAAAAACTCAAAATTTGCAAAAATTGTGTTGGGCTCTTGTTTTTTCTGAAAAGTTTAGTATAATTATAGACAAGTGGTAGAAAAAAATGCACCTGTTTCGCCGGAGCAATTTTCGGGGGGGTATTTTAAAGCCACAAAATGTTAATGGAAAGGTAGTTCCAACAATGAAAAAGGCATTCACACTCATTGAATTGCTGGTCGTCATCGCCATCATCGCCATCCTGGCAGGCATGCTGCTGCCCGCGCTGGCAAAGGCAAAACAGAAGGCCATGGCCGTCAACTGCACGTCCAACGTCCGCGGCTGCGGCGAAGCAAGCATTCTCTACATGGATGACTTCAACGGCCGCTTCCCCGTGTACGACGACTATGCAACCGCGTGGTATCCAGGCTACTCCCGCACCTGCTCCTGGGCCGACAACCTGATGCGCTCAGGCTACATCGAAATGGACAGCGGCATCATCTGCTGCCCCGCCGACCAGGCGAAGCCGAAGCCCGGCTGGAACGGCACCACCGGCTCCTACGTCTTCATGGAGCACATCTACGGCGTCCTCTCCAACTGGGATTACCAGACTGATGTCATCTTCATGGATAATACCCATCGCTATCTGCTGACCAACTACCTGAAGAACCCCTCCGCCTGCTTCCTGCAGACGGACAGCTGGGGCATCGTCGCCAACGTCAACGCCCCTGTCTACAGCATCAACTACAACATCCACAACAATAGAATGCACGTCTGGATGGCCCACAACGAACGTGCCAACCAGTTCTTCGTGGACGGCCATGCAGGCACCGTCAACGTCGGCGACGTTCTCGCGGGCCGCAAGAAGATTCCGCTCCTGAACACCGCCTCCTGCTCCGTCTACGCGCAGGACCATACCCGCCTAGACTTCTCAGGTCTGTAGTCCATCTTGGCCATGGCCTGCTCCGTCTACAAGCAGGACCATATCCGCATCGACTACTGACGGCTTAATCGCCAATCAAGTAAGCGGTCATAATTGCGGGGAGGGAAACGGCACACCAGCCGATTCCCTCCCCGCTTTTTTCGTAATGCCTCATCAATAGGCATTACCAATGATTCCATCGGGTATCCAGCTTGCAATCTGCACAAAAAAGGACATAGTATGTTTCTGCGGGAGCATGGTTCCTCTTGTGCTTGTATGCAAGATTTCCATTTAGATGCCCTGTGCCCGCGAATTTTTCAAGCCGCCAAAGTTTTGAGACGGCTGTGGTCCCAAAAGATAAAATCCAGAGGTGGAGAGAATATGAAAATAACCAGAATCGAAAGTCTTTTCGTAGGGGCACAAACGCCAGGCATAGGCCTTCTTTCCAACCGAAACTATCACTTTGTCCGTGTGCATACAGACGAAGGGATCTCTGGATTAGGCGAAGCCACGCTGGAAAGTCATGACCATGCCGTTGCGGGCGTTCTCAAAGATCTGGAATGTCTGGTGATCGGCGAAGATCCGACTCGGATTGAGTACCTAACCCAGAAAATGATCCGGCAGCTGTTCTGGAAAGGCGGCGTCATCAAAGGCAGCGCCATTGCGGGAATAGAACTGGCATTGTGGGATATTCTCGGAAAAGTCTCAAATCTACCAGTTTACAAACTGATTGGCGGAGCCTGCAGGGACCGGATTCGGGTTTATGTAAACGGTTGGAGTGGCGGCTCGCTCGATCCCTCTGTGATTCGTGAAAAAGCGCATGTCGCCATGTCTGCCGGATATGACGCATTCAAATTCAGTCTGGCTCTGCCGGTTTGGGCTCTGAACGATCCAATCAATCTAAGGAAGATTGAAAAAGTCGCGGCAACTATTCGCGACACCATCGGTCCAGATGCCCTGCTCATGTATGATGGGCACGGTCGCTACGACGCCGATTTCGCAATCCGAGTCGGAAGGATTCTGGAAGAGTTCGATTTCACATTTTTCGAAGAACCCTGCCAGCCGGAAGACGAGGAAGGTTTAGCAAAGGTTGCCAGTCGGCTCGATCTGCCAGTCGCGACAGGAGAACGGCTTTCCTTCCTGCCGGAATTCAAACGTCTGCTGACAAGAAACTGTGCTTCAGTGATTCAGCCGGATCTCGGCCACTGTTGCGGATTCGGGACGGCGCTTAAAGTTTCCCATCTGGCGGAATCATTCAATGCGTTTATCGCACCGCATGGCCCCATGAGCCCAGTCATCACCACGATCTCACTGCATTTGGATGCCGCAGTCCCAAATTTCCTGATTCAGGAACGGCTGTTCCTCAACGACTGGCGGAACGATGTCATCACCGAACCGATCCAAGTGAAAGACGGCTATGTGACATTGAACGACAAGCCCGGCTGGGGGATCGAACTGGATGAAGAGGTCTGCAAGGCACATCCGGAAATCACGCCCTACACCCCGCAACTGACCCGTCTGGACGGCGCGATCGGCGACTGGTAACGGAGAACAGAACGATGGGATGATTTCAAAGCAAAAGCCGTGCAGATGACCGGCGGGTCCAAAGGACTCGGTGAGAATCACTAAGGATTCAGAATGTGTTCAGGAGAATGGAAATGATTCAGAAATCTGAGAAACGTTATTTACTGACCAATTATACGATGAGTTACGGTCTGGAAGTGACTTCAGCCCATGCGGTCAACCTCTATTGGGGCGCCCCGCTTGCCGATTCATTTGAAATGACAACAATTCCATTACGCCAGAATTTTCGGCACTGTCCGGCAGACCGCGCTGCGCAATTCTGTCAGGAATACCCAGCGTTCGGAGGCAAATTCTTCGATGAACCTGCGCTGAAAGCAACTTACAGCGACGGCATCCGAGCCACTTTTTTTGAATTCATCAGCGATGAAATCAAGGAAAACGAACTGATCCTTTATTTCCGCGAGACCAAACATCCGTTGGAAATTGAACTGCATTATCGGCTTCACGATGAGTTGCTGGAACGTTTTGTAGTGTTGACCAATTCCGGGAAAGAACCAATTCAACTGGAACAGTTCTATTCGGCGGCATGGCAAATGCCTGCAACGGTTACCCGATGGCGTCTGACTGAACTGCATGGACGCTGGGCTAAAGAAGAAATGATCAGCCGTCAGCCGGTCAATCAAGGACAGATGATTCTGGAAAGCAGGACAGGGCTTTCTGGACCATACCATGCGCCGTTTTTTGCCTTGGATGACGGAAATGCCAATGAGCTTTCAGGGGAACTGTTCTTCGGCACGATTCTCTGGAGCGGTAACTGGAGAATGGTAATCGATCGTGATGGATATGACCATACGGCTGTTATCGGAGGGATTAATCCGTTTGACAGTGCCATTGATCTTGCTCCCGGAGAACGTTTTGAGACTCCTGCATTTCTTGGCGGATTCACACGGGAAGGTTTCAGCGGCATGAGCCGGATATTCCATCGCTATCAGGAACACAACCTTCTACCTTCGGGGCTTGTTGGGAAAGAGCTGCCGATGCTGACCAACACATGGGGCGGCTTGGGAATCAACGTCAATGAGGAAAACGTGATTACAACAGCAGAAAAAGCGGCGAAGATCGGCTCCGAGCTGTTTGTGATTGATGACGGCTGGCAACATGCGCTGGGAGACTGGTATCCCGATCCGGTCAAGTTTCCCCGAGGGCTCAAACCGGTGATTGATGCGGTCGCCAAAATGGGAATGCAGTTCGGATTATGGGTCGAGCCTGAATCATTTGAACTGGCCAGCGACCTGTACAAGGCACATCCGGAGTGGGCGATGCGCTATCCAGGTTGTGAACCGGACATCAAATTCCGCAGCGACATCAACCGTCATTCCGCTATGCTGGATCTTGCGAAGAAAGAAGTGGCTGAATATATTTACAAATCCATGCATGATCTAGTTGCTTCAACTGGAATTCGTTATCTCAAGCTGGATATGAACAGTTACTTTACAAGCCCAGGGAGTTCGCCACGACTGTGGATTGACTATGCACGCAATCTGGACTGGATTTTTCAGAAACTTTCCAAAGATTTCTCCGGACTTCTGTTGGAAAACTGTGCTTCTGGCGCGTCACGTATCTCACTGCAGATGACCAAATCCTTCGGCAGAATCAACCGCAGTGACAATCAGGACCCGCTGGATATGGTCTGCCTGCACGAGGGATTCACCTATCTGAATTTGCCACGAATGGCTGGCGGTGCCTGCCATATCAGCGATTCAATGGCGCATATCAATGAACGGCATACTCCGACGAAATTTCAGGCATACTGCGGATTTCTCGGCTCGCTGGCTTGCGGTAAACCGTTGGTAAAATGTTCTGAAACTGAGTTGAAGGAGATTGCCGCCTATGTTTCACTCTACAAAAAACTGCGTCCGGTCCTGCATCGCGGTGAACTGTACCGACTGGCATCGATCAGGGAAAACAGATTTGCTGTTTACGAATACGTCCTGCCGGATAAAACACAGGCGGTCGTAATCATACTTGGCGGTTCTCAGCAGTTTGCCGATCGAATTCCCCCTTGTCGGATTCCAGCTCTTGAGGAAAATGCAGTCTATTCAATCGAATGTTTCGGAGGACACGCGAGGGCAAAAGAGTTCTCGGCCGATGTCTCAGAGAAGTATCCAGCTCGAACTGGCCGCGCTTTGGCACAGGTCGGATTGCAGTTTGAACTGTTTGGCGATTTCGACTGCCGGGCTTTCCTGTTAGTGAAAACTGCTGAAACGCAACCTGGAGCGGAAAAAGGAAGATAACAAAGATGGAACAATGTAACTTTTGTGGATAGAAGACGTGGGACATAAGACATAAGTCAAGAGACGAGTTTGTCAGTCTCATGAGTCTCCCACCATTTCTAATTCAGCCCCGATAAGGCTGTGAAATCAGAGGATACACTTTCACCCCCGGGTTTCGCCTTGTCCCGTAGCGTAGGCGAAGGCGAATCAACCCGGGGGCACATAAATTAGGCCCTTTCAATGCCTTGCAGAATCCATGCCATGGCAAGTCTACATGCCATCGTGTCCCCAAAGGAGCCGCAACGCGGCTCAATTAACGTAACCTCGGGTTGAGCGAAGCGAAACCCGGGGACAGGGCATCACCCCATGGATCCACGGCCCCAACGGGGCCGAATTACTACCCCAAATTGAGCTTTGACGGATGGTCCTGAATCGTTACATTCCTAATTTCTAATTCCTAATTCCTAATTCCTAGCCTCTAATTCCTAATTTCTAATTCCTAATTTCTAATTCTAAAATTCGATTCCTGTGTTCCAGCGGTTGTCATAGGATTTGGCGTCAAAATGCTTGATTTTGAGCAAACCGTTCCCTTTGAACAAGATGCCGAAATGATTCACGCCATTTTTCAAAGTCATTTCGGCGGTCTGAACAGTCTTTCCATTGACCTCAAGGGTGATTTTCCCCTCTTTCCATGTGAGTTTCCATAGGCCGGGCTCTGAAACGGCCACCGCGTCATAGAGGGCGCGGATGGAGTCATCCCATGTCTTCGGGCGGGAGTTCTCCATGAAATTCAGCCGGTCCAGATAGCAGCTGGAGAGAAGAAGCTGCGCCTCGCCGTCCCATTTCCCTTCGGTTTCGACCGTGATTTCTCCAGAATTGGCGAAGGGGAAACTGGTTATGGTGTAGGCGACTTGTTCTGCCGTGGGCCGAATCTCGACCCCGTCTTCGACGGCGGGAACATCGCAGACCCATTCCTTCCAGTTGTCATGGACTTCCGTCTCCTCAAGGACATCCGCCGACACCTTGCTCAGATACGACTGCTCCATGCCCCATCGCGAGCCGCCCTTTCCCGCGACCTCAAAGGTCCGCAGATAGAGCTCGTTGTTTCCCGCGTTTACCACATACGGATAGGCGTTGTGCAGATGATTCGAATCGCCCATCCGCTTCTTCAGCAGAATCCGAACGCCCTTCAGCGTGCGAAGATTGTCATCGGAAATCGCGCCGTGCAGACATTGCCGAGCGGAACTGTAGCGCACGCCGCTCAATGGATGGCCAAACGCGTTGTTCCAGGCCAAGAAGATTCTGCCATCCGGCATTCGGGTGATTCCACCTGGAGCGTTTGACGAGATGATTTTCGACGGCTTGGCCTGCGCCCATGTTGCGCCATTGTCATAAGAAGTTGAGTACCAGAATGTTCCCAACACTGTACGAATCAGCATCAACAGCCGGTTCTTCTCCAGCTCGACCACAATGGGCTCCACGGCTCCGGACTCGATGTCCTTCTCGTCGCTGACGACGGCGATGTCATTTGAGGCCGCCCACGTCAGGCCATAGTCATCGGAGTAGATGACGGAGGACACGAATTTGCTGTTCTGGTTCCCTGCAATCGTTGAGAACGGGATGACGAGCCGTCCGTTGGATGTCTCGAGGCAACTGTTCAGCGAGCCCGTATAGCGGTCAAGGCAAGGCATGGTGCTGTAGATGGGATTGTCGCCTTTATAGGAGTCGAAACGGACATAGCCAATGCCGCCGTCAAGGATGTTTTTGCCCACGTCAAGCCGTTTGATGCGCAGCGCAAACACATGAAGATGGCCTTTGCTGTCGATCATGGAGCCGGCGCAAATCATGCACGTGATCTGCTCCGGCCAGGTGTAAAGATGATACGGGGCTCCCCATGTCTTTCCGCCATCCTCCGAAATCCGTCCGAACAGAAACTGTTCGCAGGGAAGAGTGTTGTTGTAGTCGTGGGTTTTGTCCATTGTCGCGATGGTGAACAATCTTCCATCCGGAAGAGGATGCACCCAAGTCACGGCCCCGTTGCTGTTTGTGGACAGCACTTCGCAGTTCACGCCTTTTTCTTTCATTAATCTTAGACTTTCTTCTGGTGTATGGTTGATTTGAGGGTTCGTGTTTTCGATTTGCGTGGCACAGCCGCCTGCAACCAAGAGGAAGGAAGCAAGCGCGTACAGTCCAATGCCTTTTTTCATGTGAGGAGCTCCTTCGGGTTTTGCATGTCACATCCATCCGTGCGCCTGTCCACGTCCATCTATGCGCCCTGATGGATGGCATTAAAATAATGGCGGATTAGTCCATTACAAACCACGCCTCCGCAATTTGGCAATCGCAGACAATATACGATTAAGTGGAACAAATCCGTCACTATATTGCATTTTTTGCAATATCAACCATGCTCTAATCACCACTTGCTCCAAAACAGGGCAAACCCAGAAAACTCGCTCAGACGGCCCCTCTCGGGCCCATATGACATCTAGGTATTAATATACCTAAAAGCACTCTCCTTGCCACAAAGCGCGCTCCAGGGCCCCTATTGGCCATCATGCCCCCAAAATCAAGGTGGACAAAGCTCCTCGGCGGCACCATTCCATTTCAACGGCCAAAACGCCGTCCAAGGCCGTCAACGCCCCTTCATACTTGCAAAAATTGCAACATAGGTTCATCCATGCGATTGAAGCCGTTCCAGACACCGTTGCCAACCATGGCCATGACTCCCGAAAACCCCGCCGATTCCACAGGAGCCCCCTTGCAATTTGGCCAAAAGAGAATATCGTATGATGCAAGCGACAAGTCAAGAATGCCACGGAACCCATCGACAAGGAGAAACATGTTGAAAATCAGATATATACGACACTGTCTTGGCGGCTATGCCATGCCTTGCGCAGCCAACGGCCTTTTCATGATGATGACGGTCATGGCGCTATTGGCCGGCTGCACGAAATCCGAAAAGGAGCCGCCGGCGGCCGAGACGGGGAAGGCTCCGGCAGGAGATATACAAATTACTGAATGCCAGCTACTTATGACAAACGAGGAAGCCTCCCTGTTGGGCTATGACAAACAACGCGAGAAATATCCGCCGGATGCGCGCCGTCGAATTTCGATGAAGGCAGCCCGAGAGGGCTTTGAGGCGAAGACACGCGCCGAAGGCATGGCGGCCTTTAACCAAGCATGGCGCTTCGACCCTGAAAATCCCATGGCGTATTGGGGAGCGGCCATCGCAAGAGGCTGCGAGGCAATGAGATACAATAATGACCACGCCATCGCGCAAAAATGTTGGGAGGACTGTCTCGCGCTTTTTGAAAAAGGCAGTGCCTTTCTTGACCAGGAGCCCCCTGTGCGAAAAGTGGAATTACAGCTGGACCAGGCCAGTGCCCATGCCAGATACGGCATGTTTCTGATGGCGGATTCGAAGGAGCAGGCCATGGCACAGCTGGAGAAGGCGGAGGCCTTGCTTCGCCCCTATCACGGCATCGACTCATTTAAACCCATCGAGAACGCACGGGTTACCGCGCGAGTCGTCTGGGAGCTGAAGGGCATCTGCGCCACCCTTGGCAAAACCGAGGACGCCAAAAGGTTCAGCAAAGAATTTGAAAGCCTTCCGAAAGAGCTGCGCATGCTCTTCGAGGCCCCTGGCTCCCAAAATTGGGAGGAATGACAAGGATAAGTCATAATATGCTTATTATCAATATGTTACAAAAAATATAACGCTCTGATCCCCCAAGAGGATCGGCAATTGAAAGCCGCGAAGCGGCAGCGAACGAAGTGCGCGACAATGCATAACATCCCTCTCATGCCACATCCCCCTTTCCACCATATTGCATCAATCGAAATGTCTCATGGATTTATGCCGCTAAGCCTCTTGTTTTGCCTGCTCATCATTGGCTTTGGATGCCAAAACGGCCCTCTTTCCGACAACGATAATCTTGTTTATTGCGCATTGCTTTCCAAAGAATCACTTGTGTTGAAGGAATCCGTGTTTTTTCCCATTGAGAAGATCAACGATTATTTATTGGATGACCAGGAAAGATATATCGTCTGCATTCCCGTAAAAAAAGATGATTCTATGGATGACAAGGAAACCGTTGGCTATGTACCCAACTCATCAGGCAATTTAGACAAGATTTCTAAATATGCCAAAATCACTGAAATCGTTGACAACGATATAACAACTCTATTTGTACATTCCGAAGATTATATGGAATGTGACTCCCATAACTTCAACAATGCAAATGCTTTAGCAAAGTATCTTCAAAAGAAAAAGACAACAAGAGTCAACGTTATGGTTGAGTATTTCACCAAAGAGGATGAATCATTATCTTCCCTAAATTGCACATTAGAAAAACACAATATCCACATTGAAAACCACATTATTCCATGCAAAGATAAAACTTACCAATATTGTGGCATCAATGAAAATCACCTCTTTATCATCATGGATGACGGGAAGTTTTATTGTAACAATTTGGAATACAATGATTTAGAATCATTGTCATCATACATAAAAACGAATTTAGGCAAAATCATGAGCATATCCATTTATTGTCTGGGTATGAAAGGCCAAGATACGCCTATCTTTAGTTATCTTTCTGAAAACAAAATCCTTATAAAAGAAGCCTTCATGCCACCGCTAAATTCAAGTCGTGAGCCATATAAAATTGGGGCTCGAGTCCCCTATTCCATACTCAAAATACAGAGAATCGATCATAAGAGCCTGTGATTTGGATTTGTGCTGTCCTTTCCGCCTATGCACTGTTCCACATGAGGGGAGGCATGGAACAGCTTTTTACCCATAGATTACACGGAATACAAAGATGTGAACGGCCGCACAAGCGGCAATTCACGGTTCTTTTATCTCATCACAAGGCGCAATTGGCCAGCAAAGCGGGCTACTAAATGACAAAGTCCATCGCAGCCGCCCGTCATGTCCTCGGTATCTCCACAAACCGCAACGTGTCCGCTTGCCTTTTTCCTTTTACGTATTATATATAATATATAGGTATATAACGGTGGGGCGGCGTTGCCGTCCCGTTCCTGAACCATGAACCCAAACGCAAGAGGTGCAACATGCTGGATCTGCTTCAGAAGACATTCTATTTCGGACTGGGCTCTGCCGTCATGACCAAAAACAAGGCGGAAGAGCTTGTGAAGGAAGCCATTGCGCAGGCGAAACTGACGCCCGACGAGGGCAAGAAGTTCATGGACACCCTGATAGAGCATGGCAAGAAGGCCAACGACGAGCTGTCCGCGAAGGTGGAGGAGATTCTCAAGACCCGCGGTCAGTCGGTTCTGCCCGGCTACAAGGACCTCAAGGCCTTGGAGGAGAAGGTTCAGACTCTGGAGGCGAAGATCGCCGAACTGGAGGCCAAGCTCGCGGAAAAGGCGTGACGTTCTCCCAAAGGAGAAGAGGATGACCGACATGAGACACGTTCTGCTTGGGGCGATATCGCTTTGCGCGATGCTCTGCGTCGGCGCAACGGCGGAAGAAGCTCCCTGGCTGAAACAGGGCAATCCCGTTCAGCTGACCTTTGGCGACGGCAATGACACGGAGGCCGCCATCGCGCAGGACGGTCGCATCGCCTACCAGAGCGATGTTCATGGAGGGCAACAGCTTTTCGTGCTTGATCCCGCCTCTGGCAAGACGGAATGCATCCTCAGCGGCCGGCCGAATCTCATGGCCGTCTATCCTGCATGGACGCCTGACGGCGGCATCGTCTACGCATTGAGCAAGCCGGAGCGCACCGCCGCCGTCGAATATCCCAATGGCGACATCGGCTGCAACCTCTGGCTCTGGAAGCATGGCGTCCACACGCGCCTGACCAAAGGGCTTTGGCGGGACATCACGCCCTCCGTCTCCCCCGACGGAAAGCAGGTCTGGTTCGCCACGAACAGCGAACGGGACGGCGACGGCATCAGCCTCGCCTGGCTCTCTCTGGACGATCCGGAGCACGTCATCCATCGTCTCCCAAACATCGCCACCGGCGGAAGCAACGCCGCCGTCTCACCGTCCCTTTCGCGGAAGGGGAATCTGCTGCTGTGGGCACAGCTAAACAGTCCCCGTGATACGTCCACCCTGTGGCTCGGCCCCGCCAAGACCTCCGGCGACTCGCAGTGCCTCACGCCCTCCACCATGAGCTGCTATGCACCCAGCTGGTCCCCTGACGGCAAGCACATCGCCTTCACGGGCTTCAAGCCGGGGGACAAGGGCTGGGGAATCTGGGTCATGGACATCCATTCCCGCCGCTTCGGCCGCCTCGAGACAGGCGATGGCAACGCGAAAAGCCCCCGCTGGACGCCTGACGGCAAAAGCCTCGTCTATGAAAACAACGCCACCGGCTTCTACAAACTGTATCGCGTTGATGTGGAATGTGCTCCCTTGCAACCCCTTCCAAAAGAGGCTTGGATACGGGAGGCGGCGACGCCCACGGGACAGCTCGTCCGTAACGCCGACGGAAACCACGTCTGGCGGACGGCCGACGGAAAGGAGCAGACTCCCGCCGTCGTGAACGGAGGCATCCTCAACATCCGGCAGCCGGAGGGCATCGACTTTGACGGCAAGACCTTCTACCTAAAAGCACGCTTCCGCATCGACCGCCTTCCCGACAACGAGGTCGCCGGCGTCATCGTCTCCGCCTTCTACCCCTTCCATTTCGCCGCCGGATGGCAGCTCTTCATCTCAGGGAACGATCACACCCTGCGTTTCTCCTCCCGCAGCGCCGCCGGCGCCTATTTGGACATTTCCAGCGGCGCTCCGTTGGAGGCGGGCCGCGACTACGAGGTGTTGGCGGTGCATGAGCCAAACGGCCGCATGCACATGAACCTGACCGGCCTTCCTCCGCTTTCCACGCAGGTGGAAGTCAGCGGCCCCCTGAGCTCCGCCGTCCTGCTCACCTTCAAGGCCGGGCTGGATAACAACCTGCCCTTCGTCGGAGAAATCCTCTCTTTTGAATGCGGAACCGGCTTCCCCGAAGCCTTTGTCCTTGGCAAGACCCTCGACGACCTGCTTGAAGAGGAGGAGAACGACTGATGAAACCGCTTTTCGCCCACCTCGCCATCGGCATGCTCGCCTGCGGCGTCGCCGCCATCGCAGACTCCAAACCCTTGGAAATCATTGCGTTAGTGGATCACTACGATTTTGCCGCCGTTCCCGACCCTGCGCATCCCGGCCAGTACGCCTATGACACGGAGACCTCAGAGGGCTGCGCAAAGATTCTGGACCATGTGCTGCTCACCGGCGCGAAGACCATCCTCTGGCGACCACAGGCCGGCTCCATGCTCCGCTATCCCACAAAGGAGGAGGGATATCTGTCCCGCTACGGCATGGACAAACGCCGCATCCTCATCAACGACAAGCAGATCTACTCATGGGTCCGCTATCAGGAGACCGAACTGAATCTCTTTGACTACTGCATGGGGCTCATCCGCGAGCGCGGCCTTTGCTGCGGCGTCCACTGGCCCTTTGAGCAGAACCATTGGTCGCCATTCACCTTCGGCCCTTGGAATCAGGAACATCCGCAGTTTTGGTGTCTGACGAAGGAAGGCGCCATCTGGCAGGGGCACACCAGCCTCTCCTTCCCCGAAGTCATGGAACACAAGCTGCGGATCGCGGACGAACTGCTGGCCACGAAGCCGGAAGTCATCTACATGGAAACCTGGCGGGAAGGCGGCTGGTCTCCCCGGCTTGAATACGTGCAGCCCATGGTCGCCCGCTGGCGAGAACGCTATGGAGATGCGGAACTTCCTAATCCCCAAGATCTTAGATGGTGCGAGCTGGTGGCGGAGGTCAACCACGAGTGGTACCGTCGTCTGCGGGAACGCATGAGCCGACTGAATCCGCCGCCCCGCCTCATGGTCGGCATCGCCTATTTCGGACCCGGCGGCTCGAGGGACGACATTCTGCGCGTCCGTGGCATCGACTGGCCGAAAATGGTGGAGGAGCATCTCATCGACGGTCTTGTGGTCATGGGCGTCAACTGGGACAAACAACGCCCCTTCGAAAGCACGAAGGAGATCTATCAGGACATCATGAACATCGTGGCAGGCCGCTGCCAGGTCTTCTTCTCCATTCAGGGTCTCAGCTATGACTATCGGCAGGACGGGCCGGAAAGCTACGCCAAGGTCACGGGACTGCCGCAGGAGAAATGCGCCATCCGAATGATGGACATCATCAAAGAGGTCGGCGCTGCCGGCATTGTGCTGGAAGTCGTTGACCACGAGAATTTTGTACCTGAAGTCCGCGAAACGCTCAAACACGTCAACGACGAAAGGCCCTAGTCGGTTCACCATAACACTGAATTCGCTTTTATTCACTATCTTGCATTTTTTGCCACGCATGAGAGACTTCGATCCACAGAAAGAAGACGCCTTTTTCCAACTGTTCCGCGCCTATTTTGACGCAGAGCAGGATGCGGCGAAGCAGCATGACCCCGCCAACTACAGCCTGGACCGCATGATGCCCCTTGCCGAGATGGCCGGCCATCCGGAACGTCGCCTTCGCGTCATTCATGTCGCCGGCACCAAAGGGAAAGGCTCCACCTGCCATTTCATCGCCGCGCTGCTGCATGCCGCCGGCCATTCCTGCGGGCTGTTCACAAGCCCCCATCTGGTGACCGTCCGCGAACGCTTTCGGCTGAATCAGACCCTCTTCAGCTACGAAGAGCTTCTGGCCTTCGGCGAACGCATGGTGGCGCAATTGGTGGAAAGAAATCTGCATCCCTCTCTGTTCGAGATCTTTACCGTCATGGCCATGGCTCTTTTCGTGGAGCATCACTGCGATTTTGCCGTCATGGAGACGGGCATCGGCGGCCGCCTGGACGCCACCAACTACGTGCCCCACCCCGTCTGCACCGTCATCACACCTGTGAGCTACGACCACCTGGCCCTGCTTGGCCATGACATCTCCTCCATCGCCGGCGAGAAGGCGGGAATCCTGAAGGAGAACGTTCCATTAGTCCTTGCGAAGCAGCCATTTGCGGAAGCAGAGCAGGTCATTTTGGCAAAGGCGGAGGAGCGGCGCTGCCCCGTCCATCGGCCCCTGCCGCCCGAGACCGCCGATGCCTTCCTGCCCCCAACGCCCCTGCCGCCTTTCCTCCGAGACAATTTTCTGACGGCCTTAAAGGTTATGGAAGTCCTTGCATTACAGCCTGTTGCAGAGAAATTTCACATGCCGGAGCTCCGCGCCCGCTGCGAAGTCATCCGCCAGTCTCCCCTTGTCCTTCTGGACGCCGCCCACAACGGCGACTCCATGGAGAAGCTGGTGGACAGCCTGCTGCTCCTGTACCCCGGCCTCCACTGGCACGTGGTCTTGGGCATCGTCAAGGGAAAAGATGTCCAAAGCATGGTCCGCAATTTGAAGCGGCTGAATGCGGACTTCATTCTGACTCATCCCCACACCGGCAAAGGGTCCGCCTTGGAAGAATTAACACATGTTGCTCTTCAAGAAGGACTTAACGTCATTGACACCTTGCCGGAAATCACCCGCCCCTCCCAACTGCCCGCGGATGGGCCGCTCCTCTTCACGGGCTCCTTCTTCACCGCCTGGATTGGCGAAACCCTTTTTCAAGCCTCTTGACCACCACCATGACACTTCTTCATTTCATCCTTGTCACCTTCCTTGGCTGCGCATGGCTTGCCGCGCCAGTTGCCGAGGCAGACAGCGGCGACGCCGTCCTCAAAGCCACGCCAAAACAGGTCTATGTCCTTCCCATTGAAGGAGCTATCGACAAAAGCATGCTGTTTGTGTTCCGCCGCGCCTTCCGCACCGCCAAGAAGATGCATCCGGATGCCGTCATTCTGGATTTGAACACCCCCGGCGGCGCCCTTGCGGAAACCCGCGAGATCATCGCCTGGATTCGGGCGACCCGCCGCGGCGGCTGCCCCGTCTACGCCTACGTCAATCCAGACGCATTAAGTGCTGGAGCTCTCATAAGTCTCGCTACAGACGGTATTTACATGTCAACGCCAGGCACCATCGGCAGCGCCATGCCCATCACCATGAGCCCCTTGGGAGGCGGCGTGCAGGAGCTGCCGGCGGACGTGAAGGAGAAGATGCTTTCCGCCGTTCGCTCCATGGTGGTCAGCCTGGCGCAGGAGAACGGCTACAGCCAGGAGCTGGCCGTCGCCATGGTGGATCCGCAGCATCCGGACTTCAAGGTCAGCGGCGAGGTGGTCTGTCCGCAGGGGCAGCTGCTGAACCTGACGGCGAAAGACGCCTCCCGCATTGACCTGACCACCGGCAAACCCGTGCTGGCCAAAGGGATATGCGATGACATGACCTCCCTTCTGGAAGCCTGCGGATTGGGCGATGCCGTCATTACCCGCTTTACGGAGGAGCGGGCGGAGCGCTTTGCCCGCTGGATCACGGCGTTGGGGCCGCTGATTCTCGGCCTCGGCGTTCTCGCGCTCTTCATCGAATTCAAGACGCCCGGCTTCGGCGTCTTCGGCATCACGGGCATTTTCCTGCTGATGATCTTCTTCTTCGGCCACACCTTGGCGGGTCTGGCCGGAGCGGAGGAGCTGGTTCTCATCCTGCTCGGCCTCTTCCTGCTGGCGTTGGAAATCTTTGTCATTCCGGGCTTTGGCATCACAGGCATCAGCGGCATCCTGCTGATTTTGGCGGGAGCGGCTCTCGCCCTCATCCCCAAAGTTCCCCAAACCGTTCCCCTGCCGGGACTTCCGCCCATTTCCACCATGGAGTTCGCCCCTGCCGTCATGCGACAGTTCCTCATCATGGTGGCGGTCATCGCCGTCGGCGTGTGGCTCATCCACCGCTATCTGCCGCGGACCAGCTTCTACCATTCATTGGTTCTTGAGACATCCCTAAGCGCCACAGCAGGTTACGTTAGTCAGGACGCTGATCTGCGCGCCTCTCTCGTCGGTCAGGAAGGCCTCACCCGCACTGCCCTCCGGCCCGCTGGCGTGGTCATCATCAACGGACGGCGGCTCAACGTCATCAGCAACGGCGATTTCATCCCCGCGGACTCCCGTGTCCGCGTCATCGCGTCCGAGAGCACCGCCATCGTCGTGGAGCGCATCCCCTCATGAGACCTTTCCTTGCCATTCGTTTTGCCATCGTTGCCGCGCTGTTGGCCTGCACGGTCACAACTCTTTCCGAGCAAGCAACTTATGCGCCAGGCACACAAGAGTATCTGGCACCGCTGCCCGACCCGCTGGAGTCCTTCAACCGCAGCATGCACAAGGTCAACCATGGCCTATTGGACTACGTGGCCTATCCCGTGGCCAACGCCTATCTTAACATCGTCCCCCAGCCGATCCGCGCAGGCATCTCCAATTTCAGCCACAACCTGGCCTTCCCCGTCCGTCTGGTCAACACCGCCCTTCAGGGGAAATTCGACGAGAGCTGGAGCGAGACCAAACGCTTCGGGCTGAACACCACCGTGGGAATTTTGGGCATCATGGATCCCGCCACAAAATACGGCATGCCTCAATACAACGAAAACTTCAAGCAGACCTTCGGGCACTATGACTTCGGACCCGGCTTCTATTTGAACCTGCCCATCCTCGGCCCCAGCTCCTGCCGTGACGCCATCGGCACCGTCTTGGACTTTCCGCTGGACATTGGCCACTGGCTGACCTCCGGCTATGGCAGTCTGGCTTTGGGCGGCATCCGCACCCTCAGCGACCGGGGGGAGACTCTCATCGCCCTTCGGCAGTTTTTTGACACCTCCTATGACAGCTACACCATGGCGCGGGCCGTCTACACCCTGAAGACAGAAGCGGAAATCATTGATTATAAACCATTTACAACTTCAGAGGACAACCATCCCGACCAGTCGCTCTTCGCCCTTGCGCTGGCGCCCCGCCGCCGTGACTTCATGTACCGTTCAAAGACCTACACTGTGAAGTTCAAGGGAAGCCAACGGAAATTCACCTATCAGGCGTGGCCCCTGCCCGCCTCCCAAAGCCGCGGCATCCTGTTCCTCCTTCCGGGGCTGGGGGCCCACCGCCTCTCCGGCGCCCTCGCCCGTCTGGCCGAACTTGGCAACGAGGCCGGCTATTCCGTCATCGCCACCAGCTCCACCATGCATCCGGACTTCTTCACCGCCCTGCCCTTGAGTCTCCCCCCGCCCGGAAACCTGCGGGCGGACAGCAAGACCTTGGTCACCGTCCTCGCCGCCCTTCGCCACGACTTCCTCAAGCGTCACCCCCGCCATGGGGACTCCGTCGCCCTTCTCGGCTATTCCCTCGGCGGTCTCAATGCGCTGTATCTCCTTGATTTAGAGGCAAAAGGCGAAGCCGCTGACCTCCATTTCGAGAACGTCATCGCCATCAATCCGCCTCGCGATCCCAAACATGCGCTGAACGTCATCGACGACTGCTTCAACATTCCGTCCGCCTGGCCCGCCGAAACGCGAAACGCGCGAATCCATGACCTCTATCTCCGTCTCGTCTCCCTTCTGGACACCGAGTCCGGCCGGGGCCTTCCGCCCATGACGCAGGACGAATCCCGCTTCGCCATCGGCTTCTACATGAGAACCGTCATCGCGGACAGCCTGCTGGCCTCCCAACGGATGCGCAACACAGGCTTTTTCTCCATCGCCCCCTCCTCTTCCCGCATCTGTCAGCTGGAAGCGGAGGCCCTCGCCGTCTCCACGGACCGCTATGTCCGCGAAATCCTCCTGCCTGCCTATCCGGGCCTGCAGCCGGAGGAATTCGCCGATGCCCTTCGGCTGGACGCCGTGGCCGACACCATGGCCGCCGCCCCCGCCCTCATGCTGCTCCACAATGAAAACGACCTGCTCATCACGCCCGAAGACTGCCAATGGTTCAAAGAGCTTCTTGGGGACAGGGCGCAAATCTTCCCGCAGGGCGGCCATTTGGGCAACATCCCCCTTCCCGAATATCAGCAACTGCTTCTCCAGCTCCTGTCGCGCGGAAGCGGTCAACCCCCAACAACCCCCTCTTCTTCACGGTGATTTCAAGCACAATTCCATATACATATTATATTATATATAATACAGAAAAGAGGAAACCATGATGCATTCCAAAAAACTTCTGGGGGGACTCGTCGCCCTCCCGCTTCTGCTGAACTCCTGCTTCACGGGGCCATCCGCAAAGGAATGGGCCCAAATGAAGGAGGATTACTTCAATCGCACCCCTCGGGTGATGATTGACAATGACGGCAGTGACGCCCTCCGTTATCCGGCGGCCATGAAGCCTTCCGTCGACGGATTCTATTCAAGAAAACTTAACTTATTGCTAGGCAAGAAGTTCAATGTTGAGGTCTATACTCCGGGCACCGTGGGTTTCGCGGTGACCAATCGCTCTCTGCTCGCCGACCGGATGCTCAACGCCCCCCAAGACAACAATCTCCAGAACATCACCGCCTATCTGGAACAGGAGCTCAACACGGATCCCGTTCAGCTCGCCTTGGAGTTCTCCCGCGCCCATGACTACGAGTTCTTCCTCAACATGCATGCGAACGACTGCCGAGACGCGGAGCATCCGGAGTGGACGCCAGAATTCCGCAGCAACTACCCCGAATTCCTCTGCGGAACAGAAGACGAGCCGCCGTTGCTGGGCATGTGGAACGCCTATGACTTTGCCTGCAGCGAAGTCCGCAAGCGCTTTGTCACCTGCGTGACGGAGTGGTTTGAAAAATATGATCCAGACGGCTTCCTGCTGGACTTCAACCGCACCCCGTTCCTGTTCCGCAGCGTCTGCTGTGGCGGCATGCCCAACGAAGAGGAGATGGAAGACCTGACCAAAATGCTGAAGACCCTGCGCAAAAAAGCGGAGAAAATCGGCCGCCGTCGGGGCCGCCCCATCTTCTTTGCCTTCCGCATGCCTGACTCCTCTATGCTCTGCAATCTCATGGGCGCCGATGTGGAGAAATGGATGGAAGACGGACTGTTCGACATCTTCATCGCGGGCAGTGACAATGGACACTACACCCCCTATCGGATGACTCGCGTGCTCTGCAACCGCTATGGAATCCGCTTCTACGCCTCCATCGACAAGTCGTTGACCACCTCGTCCGATGACAACGACGTCTTCAACCGCAACACCGTGCAGGCGATCAACGGAAGGATTGCCAGCGCCTATGCCTGCGGCGCCGAAGGCATCTATCTCTTCAATGTGGTTGAGAATCGGGATCAGATGAAACGCATTCAAGTGAAGCCGAAGAATCTGGTTCGAGAGGACAAGACCTATTTCCTCACGGTCCATTCTCCCGTCACGCTCAACGCCTCCCAACCTCAGGCGGGCACCAACACCCTGCTCTCCACCCTTGGCCCGAAGGACATTCAGTTTTTCGCCCCCGGCGAGCTCAAACCTTTCCACATTGAACTCGGCGATGATTTCAGACACATGGATCCCCTCTTCACCCGCCCCAACGCCAAGCTGTATTTCAAAAGCAACGCCCCGGAGGACTCGCCCTTCCAAATTGTGTTCAATGACGTGCCGTTGGAATGCGTCGATATCCAAAACCAGACCGCCTGCTATGTCATTCCTCTGGACCGCATCAAGCACGGCCTGAACAAGATCGCCGCCGTCGCACCCGAAATCGGCTACTGCCCCGAGTCCGAAATGGAACGCTTCCGCGAGAGCCATCCGGAGCTGGACCTCCGCCCCATCACCCCCACCACCATCCTGAAGGGCGATGCCCTGGTGGACAAAGACGATGCCACATGGCAGCGCCTCTTTGCAGGCAACAGTCTCCACGATGACGCCGAATCCATCATGAACGGCGCCTATCGGCTCAGCGCACAGGAGGACGCTCCCGTCAACCTGTTGCTTCCGCTGCCCGGCGTCAAGGAAAACAACTGCTTCGCCACCCTCTCCTTTGAATGCGCCGTCTCTTCGGACACCCTGCGTGGCGGCGCCGTGCTGCGCATCGCCAACGGCTGGGCGACAGAAGTCATCGAGTTCACCCCCGACAAGATCCGGCTGCGCCACGCGGACGCCGAATATGACTTTGACACGCAACACTTCCATGCCTACCATCTCATCTTCTCCAAGTCCCGTCTGGTTCTCACGGCGGATGGCGCCAACATCTTCATCCAAGACTATGAGAAGACCGCCAACAGTGAAAAGACCGCCATGGTTGACTATGAGAGGGAAATCCCCCTCATGCAGGATCAGTCCATCCTGATTGGCAGCCTGGACAAGGGGGTGAGGGGCACATCCTTCTGGAAGAATCTGATTCTGGAGCACCATGCCATCTGCGCAGAGGATTGCGCCATCACCATCGAATTCCCCAAAGACTGAGTTGACCTCACGATGACCACCTATCACCCACCCTATTTCGGAGCCGACTACTATCCGGAAGACTGGCCCGTTGAGGAACTTGCGAAAGACGCCGCGAAGATGAAGGCCTGCGGCATGAACGTGGCCCGCATTGCCGAGTTCGCATGGAGCAAGATGGAGCCGCGGGACGGTGAATTCGAGTTCGCCTGGCTGCATCGTGTGGTCGACTCCTTGGCGGCCCACGGCATCGCCACCATCTTGGGCACCCCAACCGCCACCCCGCCCGTCTGGCTCGGCAGAAAATTCCCTGACATCTTCAAGGAGCTGCCCAGCGGAGACCGCGAACAGCACGGCGGTCGCCGCCACTGCTGCTCCAACAATTCGCACTACCGCCGCTACTCCGCGCGGATCGTGGAACGCATGGCAAAGGAATTCGCCAATGACCAAAACGTCATCGGCTGGCAGATCGACAACGAAATCTACGCCTGGGGCGGCTGCTTCTGCCCCATCTGCCAAGAGAAGTTCCACCGTCGGCTGGAAGCAAAATTCGGCACCGTGGAGGCCATGAACCGCGCCTGGAACCTGGGCGTCTTCAGTCAGGAGTATTCGGACTTCGATGAAGTGCCCACCCCGCGCAACGCCTGGGTCAATCCCCACCATCGGCAGGAATGGCTCCTCTTCCAGCAGGATGCCCACGTGGAATTCGTCACCATGCAGGCGGACATCCTTCACAAATATGTCCATGTCCCTGTGGGAACGGATATTATGCCATTCAGCGGCATCAATTACCCCGACCTGCACCGCAAACTGGACATTGTCATGTTCAACCACTACCACGAACCAGAGACCCTCTGGTCCTGCTGCTTCTGGTTCGACATGCTCCGCGCCTTGAAGCCAGACGTCCCCTTCTGGAACACGGAGACGGCGACCTGCTGGAACGGCTCCGTCTCCATCGACCAGACCGTCAAGCCAGAGGGCTACTGCACCGCCAACTCATGGCTGCCGCTGGCCCTCGGCGGCGAAGCCAACCTCTACTGGCTGTGGCGAACCCATTGGGGCGGCCACGAACTCATGCATGGCGCCGTTCTGGACGCCTCCGGCCGCCCCATGCACATCTATGACGAGGTGTGCCAAATCGGCAGGGACTTCCAAAGGGCGGCGGCGTTCCTCAACAACACGAAGGTGCAGACCGCCATCGCCCTTCATTTCACCTCTCTCTCTTGGAATATGTTCTTGGCTCAGCAGATTGTCCCTAAAATGCCGTATTTCGACACGGTTTGCGGCCATTTCTACAAACCGCTGCTGGCGGAATGCCGCCGACCGGACGTCATTGAGGCGGAGCATGATCTGGCCAACTATAAACTCCTTATCACTCCAATGGTTATGTCATTGGAAGACAAGGATTTACAAAAGCGAATCAAAGCTTGGGTCAAAAACGGCGGAGTCTGGATCGTGGGTCCGCTGACCGATGTGCGCAACCATGACGGCGCCCGCTTTCAAGACCGTCCTTTGGGCATGCTGGAGGACTTCGCGGGCGTCACATGGAACTATTCCCTTCCTGACCGGGACGGCACCGTCCACGCCAACTGGAACGACGGCACACCCATCACGCTGGAGAAATGGGTCGAACTCTATGAGGCGGACGGCGATACGCTGGCCGCCGTGGACGCGGCGCCCCACGGTGCCTTGGTCGGCCATTCCATCCTGCAGCGGAAGAAAGTGGGCAAAGGCGTTGTCTATGTCCTTGGTGCCCTGATGGATATGGCATCCATGCAGAAGCTCTACACCATGGCGCTGACCGACGCGAAGCTGCCCCATGGCGGCGGCGACGGTCTGTCTTTCGCGGTGGCGGAGCGCTCCGGAAACGGCCTCAACGGCGTGGTGCTGACGGAGTTCGCCGGCAAGGGCGGCCATTACAACCTGACCTTTGAGGCAAAGGACCTGCTGACCGGCAAGACGCTCAAGCCAGGCACGGTTTCGGTGGCTCCCTATCAAGTCCGTGTCCTGCAGGCGACCAGCTCAAAGAAGTCCAACGGAACGAAAACCGCAAAACGCTAGAGGAAAAGGGCTTCCGTCAATATCGGGAGTCAGGGGGCAAGCCGTCTCATGCAATCCATTCAACCCATGGACAGCATCGTCGCCCGACTGTTGCCGCATCAGGCGGTCTCCTCCGAGACCGCCTGGCGGCCGTTGCGTTTTTTGGTTCAACAGCCTGTGGACTCCGGGACGTTGGTCTTCAATGTGATGACCCGGGAGCTGGTTCTGCTGACTCCGCAGGAGGCCGATTGGCTGAATCATCCCGACAGCCTCGCCGCGCCTCACGGGCTCCGCGATGAGCTAGCAAATCGATATCTTATTGTCCCCCAACAATTTAACGAATTTCAAATCACCCATGAACTGCGCGAGATGGCGAGTGTCCTCCAACGGCGGGTGACCGGCGGCAAGAAGACGACCTTCACCATCCTTCCCACTACGGACTGCAATGCCCGTTGCTTCTACTGTTATGAAAAGGGCTGCGCCAAAATCACCATGACCGACGAGACGGCCCGTGCCGTGGCGGAGCATGTGCTGAAGGTCGCCGTTCCGGAAGCCATTCGCTTACGATGGTTTGGAGGGGAACCTCTGCTGAACGCCAATGTCATCGACCTCATCTGCCAGAATATCGCCGCCGCCGGAAGACGTTTCTCCTCCCACATCATCACCAACGGCTATCTTTTCAATGATGACATGGTGAAGCGGGCCGTCTCCCTATGGGCGCTGAAAAAGGCCCAAATCACGCTGGACGGCACGGAAGACGTCTACAACCGACGCAAAGCATACATCCACGCAGGGCAAGACAGCCCCTTTCAGCGGGTTCTGGACAATGTGCAGCGGCTGTTGGAGGCCGGCGTCAAGGTGTCCGTCCGCATGAATGTGGACAGCCGGAACGCGCAGGATATCGAGGCGCTCATCGCCCTTCTCGCAAAGCGCTTCGGCGGCCATGACGGCTTTTCCGCCTACGTGTCTCCCCTCTTTGACGATCTGGACGGCGATGATTCCTTCGAGGGCGCCTATCGCCGCCGTCAGGTTCTGCAGGAAAAACTGGATCGGCTGATTCCCCCAAAACGCCATCCCTCCCTCCCAAAGGAAATTCGAATTCATGCCTGCATGGCAGACAGCGAGACGGCCGAGGTCATCCTTCCCGATGGCCGCCTCTGCACCTGTGAACACATTGACGCCACCGGCGTTTGGGGAACCTTGGCGGACGAAAGCCGGCGGAACCTGGATGTCCTGACCGCCTGGAGGCAATCCCTTCCCCCTTTGCCCGAATGCCAAACCTGCGCCCTCTTTCCGGACTGCATCCGACTGACCCTCTGCAACAACCAGATTCGACGCCACTGCTCTGCGTTGGAACGGCAGCGTCGTCTGAACGACCTCGCGCTCGCCATGAAGGAATTCGCAGACAGCAATTAGGATTTTTCCGTGGGTTTTCTATATCCTCTATATTATATAGGTCCTCTCGTTCCTCTGTCTTTTGGGGCGCCTCTTGGCCATCGAGAGCCGCAGATTCAAAAATACAAAAAAAATAATTTTTTACAGAAAAACAATTTGCATTTATTGAAAACATCCATATAGTAAAGTCAGTGTATAATTTTGTGTAATGTTTCAGGGTTGTTGGTGGTTTTGCTTGGTGACAACGATGCAACATCCACGGTCAGTTCTGAAAAGTGACATGAGTTTCGGATTGATGGAGGAAGTAGCGATGAAGAAGAAGTATGAACAGCCTGAAATGAACGTTGAGAATTTCAAGGTTGAAGACGCGATCATGCGTGCCCGCGTGGTTGAGCCGAATCCTTGCGAAGAAGACTGCACTCAGGACACCTCAACGGCCTACAATCCCGACTAGGGCATTGGCGAGGTTCATGGAATTTTGAGTAGAGCCTGAAGCCATAGACGGGGTTCTCGCGGGAAAATTCCGTTTGGTTCTGAAACGGCGCGCGTTTGCCGTGTCAGCGAAGAGCCGAAGAGGAAAAGACGGCGAGAGGTCTGGAGATTTGGGCACGAGACAGGGTAGCGATTCAGCTACCCTGTTTTGCATAGAGGACGGAACATCACGCGATGGCAAAATACAGGATAGCGGGATTGAAGGTCGAGATGACCACGTTTGGGCGCACGTTGACCCAGGCCATCCCCTATCTGGCGAATTTTGATGGCGCGGCGGAGGTGACTGTCGTTCCTCAGGCGGATGGCCTTCCCCCCGGCAAGAATCTGGACGATGACAGCCGAGAGTATGTGGCAACGGGCCGTTCCTTCTATTTTCAGCTGCTGCCCTACGGTGGCATGATGTTCCATGCGTCCTGCATCATTCTGGAGGGGAGGGCCTATTGTTTCTCCGGCCCCTGCGGAACCGGCAAGTCCACGCATACAGCCTTGTACCGCAACATCTTCGGCGATGACAAGGTGCAAATACTCAACGATGACAAGCCGGCGCTGCGCCGCGTTGACGGAACCTGGCTGGCCTGCGGAACCCCTTGGAGCGGCAAGACGGACCTAAATTTGAACCTGAACGCCCCCCTTGGGGGAATCTGCTTCCTTGCCCAAGGGGAACGAAATGCCATCCGCCGTCTGGCGGGCGCAGAGGCCATTCCGTCTCTGATGCAAATGACCCACCACACCAAGGAGCCGACTCGCATCCTGCTTCATCTGGAGCTGCTGGACAGCCTGCTGGCAAACGTTCCCGTTTGGCAGATGACGTGCCGCCCTGATTCGGAAGCCGTTCACCTGTCCTATGATGCGATGATTGGGAGAACATTGTAACCATGAAGCTAAAATCCGGATTCATCACACGCAAAGTCGCCGGGCGGGAAGTCGCCGTGTCTTCCGACGCCAACCAGTGCGACCGCTTCATCACCTTGAACGACACCGCCGCCTTTCTGTGGCACCTTCTGGAAGCCCAGGACCTGAGCGAGGAGCAGCTGGTGGCCAAGCTCCTGGACGAATATGATGTGGACGCGGCCACCGCCAAGGAGCACATCGCCAAGTTCGTCGCCGACCTGAAATTGCAGGATTTTCTTGCCTGAGGCCATGAAACTGCAGGAGGTCATGCCCCGCATCGAGCAAAAGCTTGCGCAAGGGGAAAGCGTCCAGCTGAGTCCCATGGGCAACAGCATGCTCCCCCTGCTGCGAGGGGGACGAGACACCATCCTGCTCTCCCCTCTCCCGCCGACCCTCCGAAAATATGATGTGGTCTTCTATCGGAGAGACAGCGGAGTTTATGTCATGCATCGCATCGTGCGCGTCCGGCAGGACCGTTACGCCTGTTGTGGAGACAATCAGTGGAGGCCGGAAGGAGGCCTTCGCCACGACCAGATGCTGGCGGTCATGACCGCGTTCATCCGCGACGGCAAATTCCACACGACGGACGAATGGGGTTACCGCCTGTACAGCCGTTGGATTCACGATGTCCGCAGAGTCCAGCGGTTCCTCCGCCGACTTCTACGGCAAATTCGACACTTCATGACAATTCTGACCCTCTTCTAGTTTGCAACTGGAGGAATGCCGCTTATAGTTAGCCTTGGCATTGCGTTGAATCTGAATCCATGAAGGACATCACGAATTCAGAGGAATCTTTTCGTTGTCTTTACTGCATAGTTATGGAGACTGCCATGAATCGATATCTGATGCTCATGACCCTGCCGTTCATGCTGTTGGGCGGCCGCCTTTCGGCGCAGGAGGCGACGGAGGCCCCGGCGGAGAAAGGACCTCGCTTTCCGGCTCTCGAGGCCTTTGAAAAGCGTCAGGACACCCTGAAGATTCGCGAAAAGCTGCTTTTTGAGCGCAGCGCCAAAGAAGAGCGGGACAAGAACTTAGACAAAATCGGCGCATCTCTCCAGCTGATTGGCACGTTGACGGACAGCAATGAGCAGGTCCGCCGCTACGTGAAGCTGCGCCGGAAAATTTTGGACGTAATGGACGAAATCAAGGACGCCTCGACCCGACAGGTGGAGCTCGCCGGCCTGATTGACGCGGCCATGGCGGACGGCGGCCTCCTGCCCCAGGTGGCCGACTATCTGAAGGAGGCCCGCGCCCAACTCCATCAGATGGGGCTGAATCAGAAGCGGAATCAGGAGACTCTGCAGAAATACCTGCAGACCGTCCAGATGGGTATCAAGAATGTCCCTCCGCCAGAATCATTTACGACAAGAACAGGCATTGTGATGCGGCTCGTCGGCCGCGGCCCCAAGGCGTTCTATGTCAGCTCCACGCCCATCTCCACCGCCCTTTTTGACGCCGCCCGCGACGCCTCCGCCGGCATCAAGCCGGAGTTCCCCATCTCATCGGAGGGCAGTCCCGCCAAGACAGGGTTGACGTGGAAGAATGCGGTCACCTTCTCCAACTGGCTGTCGGAACAGGAAAACGCCATGTATCGGCTGCCGGACTTGGAGGAGATCAAATGGCTGAACCAGGTCAAATACCCTTTGGGCTGCGCCGTCTGGAGCCGAACCGTCTGGTGGCCAGAAGACTATGAGTATCAGCGCATGTCGGAGCGTTTTGCCGTCTCCCAATATTTGATTTGGGACCCCCAATGCCGCATCGCCGGCAAGAACGTCTTTGGAGATCTTCCCTCCAGCAACTACGAGACCCTTGGCGTCATTATGGTCACCTCTGGCCAGACGGGCTGGCAGCGCCGTTGGGATGAAATTCTGCGCAGCATGGTCAACGAAGAGCCGTGATGGCCACCTCATTGAAAGGATGTCCCATGAACCATTTTATGATTCGCCTGTTTCTATGCCTATGTCTTTCCCTGCCTTTGCTGGCGCAGAACGATGCGCCCCGCCGAAAGGGGAAACTGCTTCGGACAGAGGTGCGGAAAACGGACACGGCGTCGGATTTCACCTGCGCGCTGAAGAAGACGGAGGGCTATCTGCCCTGCCTGACGCTGCGCCGCCGCACCGTCCTGACCCATCATGAGGTCAAGGTGTTCGAGGCCCTGAGGGAAGTCCGCAAGGAGGAGCCAAAGGACGCGGGCCCCATTCCCCACGCATCCCTCTCCTACGAAGTCATTCCCGGGGAGACCATTGAAGGCGAGGAGACCCTGCGGACCGAGGAGATTGACAAGGGACCGCTGGCCAATGCGGAGATCACCGTCCAAGGCGTTGCGGGAAAGACAGATGCAGAAGGGCTGTACATCGATGGCGAGCAGCATCTTCTCAACCTGTTCGACGACATGAAGACCCGTTCCCTGACCATCAAGGTCACCCATGGGGAGCTAGGGGAGCAACTAATGAACATCACGCGGGAGCTCATCATTCCAATAGATTCGCAAATCGTTGCAACACAAGAACATACAACTGACATTATCAAATCCCTCGGGCTGGATTTCGTGCAGCAGAAGGCCCCGAGCCATGACGGGCTGATTCTGTCGGTCCGGGTTCCGGAGAAGATTCATCCGGGGGAGCGGATCAGCATCATGGTCACCGTGGAGAACCAGGGGAGCAAGCTTGCCAGCAACCTGCTGGCCCGTTCCTTCTCCCGAGAGGCATGGCTCAATGGCCGTCTCTTCTACTTTGGCACCGTCCAGCCCAATTCCAAGCAGAGCTTCACGCGAATCTTCCGCGTTCCGGAGCAACTGCCGAACAACGCGTGCTTTGCGACAATTGCCAGCTGGGACGTTCTGGGACCCCTTCCCAAACAACAGCAGCATTTCGGGCTCATGGTCGCGCGGGAGCCGTAGGGCAAGAAGCCCCTGCAACTCTTTCAGTCGCCTCAATGCCGCCCCACCGCATGAAAACCAGACGCCTCACGCCCTATCTCTTTCTGCTTCCCGCCTTGGCGGTGTACGGGATTTTTGTTCTTTTTCCCATCGTGGACTCCTTTCGCATGAGCCTGTACCGTTGGGAAAGCCCCTTCCTGCCGCCCACATTCTGCGGCCTCGCCCATTTTCGCAACCTACTGCATGACAGCGTATTCTGGCATGCGGCATGGCACAACATCCTGCTGGTCGCCGGCTCCCTGTGCATTCAGCTTCCGCTGGCGTTCCTGCTTGCCCTGCTGGTCAATCCCCCCACCTGGGGCAAGACCCTATTCCGCACCGCGTTCTTCGCTCCCATGATCATGCCCACGGCGGCCATCGCCATTCTGTGGCAATATGTCTACGAGCCGGGCAACGGTCTGCTGACCCGCCTGATTCAGCTGGCTTGGCCAAATTTCAGCTATGCCTGGCTGGCGGACCCCGCCTGCGCCATGCTCTGGATCTTCGTCACCATCTGCTGGCAGTACACAGGATTCCACATGGTGTTGTACATGGCTGGCCTAAGCACCATCCCCAACGAGCTTTATGAAGCCGCTCGAATGGACGGCGCCAGCGAATGGCAAATCTGCCGCCATGTGATCCTGCCCGCCATGAAACCCGCCATCGCCGTGTCCGCCACCCTTTCCATCATCGGCTCCCTCAAGTACTTCGACCTCATCTACCTGATGGCGGGGGGGCTTCCGGAAGTCTCCCGCGAGGTGATGGCGACCTACATCTATCGACTGGCCTTTGAGGAGAACCAGGGGCGCTACGGCTACGGCTCCGCCGCCGCCGTCGTCCTCTTCCTTCTTGCGTTGGCAATCATCGTTGCCCTGCGAGGGCGGACAAGGAGGGACGCATGACCCGCAACCGCCTCTCCACGCTGCTGCGCCACCTTGTCCTGCTGTTGTTCATGGCGCTTTCCGCCATGCCTCTGCTCTGGATGTTTCTCATGGCCTTCCGCACGGAGGGAGACGCCCAACGCGCCCCGCTCGGCCTGCCCTCCCCCTGGACGTGGCAGAACATGCGCACCGTCCTCACCAGCGGCAGCTTTGGCCACGCCTACGGCAACAGCCTGCTGCTCTGCATCGTCTCCGTGACCGTCACCCTGCTCATCGCGGCGCCGGCGGCCTTCGCCCTGGCCCGACTGAAATTCAAAGGCAGCCATATCCTCTTCCTGCTCTTCCTGTTGGGCATGATGATTCCGGTCCATGTCACCATGATTCCCCTGAACCGCCTCATGGGCAGCGGCGGCCTTGGCCTGAAAGGCAGCCTGTGGGCGCTGGCCGGCCCCTACATCGGCTTCGCCCTCCCCATCACCATTCTCATCCTCCGAAACGCCTTCGCCGCGGTCCCGCAGGATCTTCTGGATGCAAGTCAGCTGGACGGCTGCTCCACATGGGCCGTCTTCCGCCACATTGCGCTGCCCTTGGCCCGCCCTTCCCTCGCCACCGTCATCATCTTCAATTTCCTCACCATGTGGAACGAATTCGCCTTTGCCCTCACCCTGCTTGGCCCCAAACACCACACGCTGCCCCTCGCCCTCTCCCAATTCAAAGGGGAGCATGACATCATGATCACGCAAGTCAGCGCCGCCCTCTCCCTGGTCATCATCCCCCTGCTGTTCATCTATGTCTTGGCGCAGAAGCACATCATCAAAGGGCTGACTGCCGGAGCCGTCAAAGGGTAAAATACATGGAACATACTTATAATCAACGACTTATGGCTTTAGATATCGGCGGTGTCTGCCTCCGTCTCACCCCATGGCGGGCCTACGCCGCCCTCGGCATCCGCGTCGGCGCCCCCGTGCCTCCCGTTCTTCGAACGCTCATCGACCACTACAGCAGCGGCCGCATCGACTCCAATGCCTTCTGTGACGGTCTGCAGGACTTCACCGGTCACCGCTATACCGACGCGCAGCTTAAAGCAGGATGGAACAGCATGTTAGGCAGCGAAAACCCCGACATGACCCGAATCCTCCGCCGCTTCTTCGAGGCCCATTGGCACATCGTCTTCTTTTCAGATACGCAACCGTGGCATATTGAGGGACTTAGACAAATTCTAAGCTATTCGGACCAGATTCCGGAGGCCATCTACAGCAGTGACGTGGGCGCCGAAAAGCCGTCCCCCGCCATGTATGAGGCCTTTGAACGCCAATTCGGCAAACCCGACCTCTATCTGGACGACCGCCTCAACAACATCGAAGGCGGCCTCGCCAGAGGTTGGAACGCCGTCCAATACATCGACGACGGCAATCCCGACGCCTTTCTCAAACATCTTGCCCTGTAAGCTAGCTAGCTCTAGATGCTCTAGGAAATTTTCTAATTTCTAGTTCCTAATTAGCCGCAATCTGCTAACTCTCAATGAGTTCCCCATGAAAAAGCTTCTCTTCGCCATTCTGCTGTTTGCCTCTCTTCTGCAGGCTAGGGCCCCCTGGCCCCCCTTCAAATCCCTAATCATCTCCGGTGGAGGAACATGGCCATGTCGCCTTCCCATTGAGCTACGCAAACTGACCGACGACGCACGGGAGGGCATGATTGTGGAACTGCCCATTCCGAAAGGCTGTCCGCTGATCGGTTGGCCGGCGGGAAGCCTGCGTCTGGTGGACAGTCTTGGCACGCCGCTGAAATTCACCATTCTGGACGTCAACGGCAAACGCATTTCGGAAGAGCTTGTCGCCGAGGGAGATACGCTCTTCGTCCCCAGTCCGGCCGGCGACCGACTGCAGACCGTCTACTATTGCTATTACGGCAATCCTCTGGCCTGGATCCTGCCAGACAGTCTGGAAGGCTGCCGCAAAGCCGGCGACATCAACGACAGTTTTGAGAATGAGCAGGATGGGCTTCCGTTGGGATGGGAACCGCGTTCTCTGAACCATGACCATCGGGCCTCCCTCGTGGAGGAGCGGCCGTCCCATGGCCGCAAATGCCTGTTGCTGGAGGCCGACAAAGGCGCCCAATCCACCTGGTTCAACCTCACCCTGCCCAAGACATGGGTGATGGAGGGGGCAAACTGTCGGATTCGCGTCAAGGTCCGCGGGGAAGCCGTCACGGGAACCGTCGGATGGTACTATCACATTGGAAATGACCAGAACAGCATGATCGTCAATGTGGTGACTCCCGTGGCCCACGATGGCCCCGATTTTGACTGGACGGAGATGACGTTGGACTTCACGGTCCCCAAAGGCTGCCGCATCCTGCAGACGGGCTCCGTCCTGTACGGCACGGGCAAGGCATGGTTCGATGAATTCAGCCTGACCACGGATTGCCCCACTCCTTTTGCGGCATCATTTTCACAACATCCTGAATATCAAGATGTTATAGATATATGCAAAGCCACTCCCGCCAGCTGGAGCCCCGAAGCCCGCCGACGGGGATACCGCAAACGGCTGCCTCTTCGGCTGACCAACGACCGCGACGTTCCCCTGGACAATGTCCTTGCCATCACGAACGTCTCCCCCCATCGGGAGGCCATCGCCCAAGGGAAATATCTTGTCACCTTCAACGACCAACCCGTTTCGGCGATGGTCTTGGACAACCTGCTGGTCTTCTTCGAGTCCTGTCCTCCTCACACCCGCAAAACCTATTACCTATATCTTGGAGAGACCGCGATGACGGAGACGAAAACGACGACGGCGAGCCAGCTCCTCATCGACAGCGACATTCTGTCCGACCAGAAGACCCTTGAAACCCATCACATCGACCCTGAAACCTACCGTCAGCTGCTGGAAAGCCCCCGCAACCTGCTGAAGAATCCAAGTTTTGAGGAGGTGACGCAGGGAAAGCCCGTTGGCTGGACCATCAATCTGCCGGAAGACGACGTTGACAACGAGGCTACCACCACCATGGAGCACGGCCTGTTCGGCGAACGCAGCCTCCAGACCACCATCATCAAAAACGCGACCCGTCCATGGCATGGCTGGCGACAGTCGATTCCCACTCGAGGGGGCCATCAGTACTTCTACGGCGGCTGGATGACCTCCACGGATTTGGAAGAGGGCACGGTCATCTTCGCCCACCTCAATGCCCCCGAACGCAGAACCCTTGTGAACACCGGCTCGGCAAAGTCCGTAGTGGGCACTCAGCCATGGACTCCCTCCTTCGGATTGGCGACCATGCCCGCTGACGCGACGGAGTTTGACATGCATCTGACCACCCGAAAATCCGGCACCATCCAATACGACGGGCTGCTGTTCTGCGAAGCCACGGAACTGGAGCCAGGCAATGTGGAAACCCTTCCCATGGAAAAGGAACAGCTTGTCCTATGGCAAGTCCCCTCCATTGTCAAGGTCTTTCAGGAGACGCTGCCGCCCCACGCCATCGGCCCACTTTCCCTCAACGGCATGGCACGGCAAGTCAACCCCCATGTGATGGAGATTCAGGCGCCGTTCCGCGTCCAATTGGCCCAAGAGGAAGAGGAAGCCCTCCAAATCGCCGTCCGCAGTGGGAGCGACGGGGATTTGGAATTTCACGTCGAAGGCCTGGAGGGAAGCGGTATCCACTTGAGCTGCGGAAACTTAGGATATGTTCCCGTCCATGGGGTCTCCGACTACTACCATCGTTATGAGGAGGCCTGGATTCAGCTCACCCCCTCCAAGGGCAACGGAGGGAACGACAACACCGGCAGTGACGGATGGGAGGGGCTTTGGCCCGACCCCATCTGCCCCGTGAACACCCTGCGACTGCCGGCCAACTCCACCCGCGCCCTTTGGCTCTCCTTCCGGACGGATGGACAAACCCGTCCGGGGCGGTATCCCCTGTGGCTGCATGTGACGCATAACGGCGTCACCACCAGTCTCCCCATCCAGCTGAAGGTGTGGAACTTCGCTCTTCCCCAAGACACGACCTTCCCCGCCATCTACGACCTGCGAACGCAGTCCCAATGGCTCAAAGGGCGCGAGCCAAAGGCCGACTATCTGGAGCTTATGCGCTTCATGAAAGAGAAGAAGCTCTGTCCGGACAAAGTGCCCGTAGCTCCTGTCTTCTCACGCAACGACGACGGCACCATCACCGCCGACTTCTCCGAATACAACCGAATGGCAACGCTCTACTTCGACGAGCTGAAATTCCCAAGTTCCTACACACCAGGCATTTTCTACGCCTTCGGTTGGGGCTATCCGCCAAAGTCCATATTGGGCGAGCAGCCCTTTGACGGCGAAAGTCCATGGTCCAAGGGAGAACCCCGAACCCGCCTGCGCCCCGAATACGTCAGCGTTTACCAAACCTGCCTGAAGCTCTTCATGGACAACGCCCGCGCCCATGGATGGGACGGCAAATACACCCTCTACATTTCCGATGAGCCGGCAACGCACCTACGCGAAATCCGCGAGCAGATGATCGCCCTCTGCGACATGATTCGGAACGTGGAGCCCCATTTGCCCATCTACTCCTCCACGTGGGCGCACCATCCCTTCTGGGACGGGCACCTCTCCCATTGGGGCCTTGCCCACTACGGACTGGTTCCGAGCAAGGTCATGAAGGAACGGCAGGCCGCCGGAGACAAAATCTGGTTCACCACCGACGGACAGCTCTGCCTCGACACTCCATACTGCGCCATCGAACGGCTGCTGCCCCACTACTGCAGCAAATACAACGTGGACGCCTATGAGTTCTGGGGCGCAAACTGGCTGACTTACGACCCATGGAAATATGGATGGCATGCCTACATCCGCCAAACCGGCTCCCCCACGGAACCCATCTTCTGGGTCCGTTATCCGGATGGCGACGGCTACATCATGTACCCCGGTACCCCTTTCGGCCAAATCACCCCCATCACCAGTATCCGCATGGAGGCGGCCCGAGACGGCGTGGAGGACTTTGAGCTGCTCGCCCTCCTCAAAGCACAGGCTCAAACCTCGCATGAAGCGGCCGCCCTGCTGGTAAGAATCCAAAGTCTGGTCAGCATCCCCAATTCAGGTGGCCGCTACTCCACCCGCATCCTGCCGCAGCCGGAACGCCTCTATCAGCTCCGCCATGAAATCGGAGAGTTTTTGGATCAAATTGGCAAGTAACAGTTTGCAGTTTGCAGTTGGGAATTAGGAATTTTCCTAAAGCTTCTAGGGCTTCTAAAGCTTCTAGGGCTTCTGGGGCTTCAGTCCGTTCATGTCCTTTCTCCACATTACTGCAAGGTAATGAAAGAAACTGCAACAATGGCCAAATCCCCAAAAGAGGCCCTTCTAGGCCCTATATACCAAGAGAGGTATTAATGTACAGGTTTGCCTTTCAAACGCGAGGAAGGGCATCGTGGGGCCACGCAAAGGGCATCGACCCCAAAATCAATGGTCATTTTTTCATCATTCTGACACGATTTTCTTCCGTTTTCACCCCTTTTGCGACCAAACCTCATTATTCATTTATTGCAATATATTTTTGCACTTTTTATTTCAGTTTTGGTTACGATTCAAAAGCTATCTTCAAAGCAGGTTAAGTCACCAAAAGCGGCTCTTTTTGATCTACAACGACAAAGAGTGAAGAGTGCCCCCGTCCCCCGTCTCCCGTCTCGCATCTCGCGTCAGACTTCTGCCTGTTCGTGGGTTTCGCTTCGCTCCACCCACGTCAGGATCCTGCCACCGCTACGCGGTTCTATAGCTCTAACTTCCTCGTGTACCGTGGGTTACGCTTACGCCTACGGCGTTGCGCTTACCCATGGCTATTATCCTGTCGCCGCTATAGCGGCTCTTTTTGATTAACAACGACAAAAAGTGAAAAGTGCCCCCGTCTCCCGTCTCTCGTCCCCCGTCTCGTGTCCTGCGTCAGTCTTCTGCAGCCGCCATAGCGGCTCTTCTTTTTCGGCATGCCCCGCCTTCTGCCGCCATAGCCTTTTCCGCACATTTTGATGACTGGGACAACATGATGATTTGCATGGCAGACATTGAGTCCTGTCAAGCGCTGAGGAATCCTGTCATTTTCATCCTCATAAATGCATTCTTTCCTACCTGTCAACTTGCACTTTGCGAAATATCCCGTACATTAACATATTTATTTTGTGCGAGAGTCCCGAAGAGACTTTTCGACGGCGGACGCATGCTCATTGGCGGCCGCGTTTCGGCAAAGTTTTCATGGGGTTTCCGCGAAGCCAATTCAGGAGGTTCTGTGGCCATCGGCTCATCGCAGACGTATCGTTGTAACGTTCGTTTTATAAAGCAGTTAGCCGCAAAAGTCGCCCCTTGGTTTTTCTCGAGGGGTAGCAGCGCGTTTGTCTTCATCGCCTGAAAGTCCGGGCCCTTTGCCCCTTCGAATTTCGGGTTCCACCCTCTCTTGTCCGCCGCCATGTCATCGCCGTGAATCCGCGACAGTCCATGGAATTGACGCCCCAAACCAACTTCAACGAAGATTTTCTTCTTCCGCGGGCTGACGCCCCCATCGTTCCCGTCTACACGAAATCCCTTCATGAACTGAAGCTGCAGCATTTCTGCCAGACCCAAGGCATTCCCTGCTATCTGCCTCTGCGGCAAACCTGGAAGATTCACAACCAAGTCAGTTTCAAGAAGAAAAGCTACACCTATCGAAAGACGGTCCTCCGTCCCCTGTTTCCCTCCTATCTGTTTGCGGCGCTGACCCATGCGCATCGGCTGATGCTGCTGAAGACCGGCTCCGTCATCCGCTTCTGCGAAACGGAGAGCTACAGCCAGGAGCATCTGATTGGCGAACTGAAAATGGTCCGCCAAATGGAGCTCATCGGGCTGAATTCGGAGCTGGAGGTCAATCCGGCCATCCGCGAAGGCCAACGCTTCTACATTGAGTCCGGAAACCTGGAAGGCTCCTACGGGACCCTTGTGAAAAAGGACAAAGCCTACTATTGGACGGTGGAACTGGAGTGCGTCCACGGCGTCATCGCCGCCCGCATCGATCCCACCAACTACAAAATGACGCCGGTTCCGCCGCCGTCCCAATCATAGATTCGCATCATGTACCGTTCCTGCATCAAACGCGGGCTGGGCCTGCTGCTGGCGGCCATCCTGCTGCTGTGCCTCTGGCCCGTGCTTCTCATCGTCGCCCTGCTGGTCCGATTGGACTCCCCCGGCCCCGCTCTCTTCCGTCAGAAACGCCTGGGCCTCAACGGGAAAGAATTTGAGATCCTGAAATTCCGCTCCATGTGCCAAGGGGCGGAGCACAGCGGCGACGGCGTCTACTGCCGCAAAGGGGACGCCCGCGTCACCCGTGTCGGCCGCATCATCCGTGCCACCAGCATTGACGAGCTGCCTCAGCTCCTCAACATCCTGCGCGGCGACATGGCCTTCATCGGGCCGCGCCCGCCGCTGACCTACCATCCATGGCCCATTGGGGAGTACACCGCCGAGCAGCGGCGCATGTTCGAGGTCCGTCCAGGCATCACCGGCTGGGCGCAAGTCCATGGACGCAAAGATGTTGAATGGCACAAACGCATCCAGCTCAATGTCTGGTATGTGGACCACTGCTCCCTGCCCCTTGACCTGAAAATCCTCTTCATGACCGTCTTCAAGGTCCTGAGCAATGCAGACAACGAGAACAAAGGCGACACGCTGACGAAAGCCTGAACCATGGCCAACCCCTTGACCCTCATGTACATCACCAATCGTCCGGAGGTGGCGGCAATCGCCGAGGACGCCGGCGTCGATCGTATCTTCATCGACATGGAATATATCAACAAGTCCTTGCGGCAGAAGGGGATGGACACGGTTCAATCCCACCACACCCTCGAGGACATCCGGGCCGTGCGTCCCGTGCTGAAGAAAGCCAGTCTGCTGGTCCGCTGCAACCCCATCCACGACGCGGGGCCCGACTACGGCTCCTCCGAAGAGGAAATCGACGGCATTGTGGCAGCGGGGGCGGATTTCATCATGCTCCCCTTCTTCAAGACGGCAGCGGAAGTGAGCCGCTTTTTCTCCTGCGTCCGCGGCCGTTGCCGCACCATGCTGCTGTTTGAGACGCCGGAGTCCATTGAAAATCTGGACGCCATTCTGGCCCTTCCAGAGCTTGATGAAGTCTTCATCGGCCTGAACGATTTGAGCCTCGGCTATGGCAAACGCTTTATGTTTGAGCTACTTGCAGATGGAACCGTGGAGCGGCTCTGCCTGAAATTCCGCCTGAAGGGACTCACATATGGCTTCGGGGGCATCGCCGCCATCGGAACGGGTCCCCTGCCCGCCGAGACCATTCTTAAAGAGCACTACCGACTGGGCTCCTCCATGGTCATTCTTTCGAGAAGTTTTTGTAACACATTGATTATCAATGACTTAGATACAATCCGTGAAAAATTCGCCACGGGTCTTCGCATCATGCGGGCCTTTGAGGCGGAGATTGCCGTGCACAGCGACTACTTTGCCTCGAACATGCAGCGAGTCCGCGACGGCGTGAACACGGTTCTGGGGAGAGCATGAAACTATTGGTCACAGGCGCCTGGCGGGCCACGGAGGAGCAGCTGGCCCCCCTCCGAAAGGATGGCTACGAGCTGCATTTTCAGGCTCAGGAGCGGGACGTCCTCGTCATTCCTCCGCAGGAAGTGGAAGGCGTCATCTGCAACGGGCTGTTCCTGTATCATCCGCTGGAGGCCTTCCGCAGCCTGCGACTCATCCAACTGACCAGCGCGGGGCTGGATCGGGTTCCCCTGGAGGCCATCCGCGCCCGTGGCATCACCCTCTTCAACGCCCGCGGCGTCTATTCGGGCCCAATGGCGGAACATGCGCTGGCAGGCGTCCTCTCCCTCTATCGTCACATGGGCGAATTCAACCGCCTGCAGACCGAAGGGAACTGGGGCCCGATCCGTTCGCTGGAAGAGCTTGCAGGCAAACGGGTTGTGATTGTCGGCTGCGGCAGCGTGGGTCGCGAATGCGCACGGCGCTTCACCGCCATGGGCTGCCAGGTCATCGGCGTGGACTCCTGCAACATCGTGCCTGCCGATGATTTCGCCGCGCTGCATCCCGTCGGCGACCTGGACACTCTGCTTCCCAACGCGGACATCCTGCTTCTGACCCTCCCGCTGACGGATGAAACGCGCCATCTCTTCGACGGCAGGCTGCTGTCGCGGCTGAAGAATCGCGCTGTTCTCGTCAACCTCGCCCGCGGCGCCGTCGTGGAGCCCCAAGCCCTTCAGGCTGAATTGGTTTCGGGACGGCTCCGCGCCGTTTTGGATGTCTTTGAGGAGGAGCCGTTGGATCCCGCATCGCCTCTGTGGCATCTGCCTGACGTCATCATCACGCCCCATGTGGCCTACGCCGGCAATGGCAATTCCCAGCGGCTCTTCCGGTTGATTACCACAAACTTGCACAAATTCGCCATCATGGACGGGATGGCCGCTCAGCATATAGGCAATTGAGATGAAAACACGAAACGAGATGATTTCCCTTCTGGAGAAGTACCCGCAGTATCGGAACGCCCTGTACTGCAGAGGATACTATCTGACAGAAGACGATGGCATTGACCCCGACGCCTATCCCTTCTACGGCATGTGGAAGACTCTGCCCTGGGGACGTTTCCGCTGTCTGCTGCACCCCGCCCAGACCGCCTTTGTCCATGAGCAGAACGGCGTCCAGTACCTGCTCATCGGCCATGCCTATAACCCCTTCTCCATGAAGCATGAAGAACCGCTCCTGCTGCAGGACTGCGCCGCCGCAAAGGAACGCGGCACCCTGTTCGACTGCCTCAACGACTGGACGGGAATCTTCGCCCTCTTCGTCCAAGAGGGACGCCAAGTGTCTGTGGTGCAGGACTGTGCGGGAATCAAGGCCGTCTACTACGGCATCGTCAACGGCAAGGCCGTCTTCACGGAGTTTCCCCAAATCGCGGCGGACCTCCACGGCCTCGAGATGGATCCCTTCATCCGGGAGCTCTCCACCAACCGCTTCTTCAACATCGGCAACCGCTATCTGCCCGGCGACCTGTCCTCCTTCAGGGAATTCAAGCGCATGGGCGCCAATGTCCAGCTGACGATGGACGACCATAACGCCTTCTCCATCAAGCGTTTCTTTCCGCTTGGACCCCATAAGTGCATCACCGGGCCCAAAGACATCGAGAAGGCCGTCGGCGAGGCGTTCCGCATCCTGCACAACGGCATCGACCTCATCTCGCGGAAATGGCAAAAGCCCGCCATTTCCCTCTCCGGCGGCATGGACAGCAAAACCACTCTCGCCTGCGCCAACGGACTTTACGATCGCTTCCACTATTTCAGCTATCAGTCCAAAGACACGGAAATCGTGGACTCCGAAGCCGCCCACCGCATCTGCGACCGCATCGGCGTTGCCCACGACATCTATAAAATCGAGGCCACCAACGAGGATGTCAAGGACTTCGATGTGCTCAAGGCCATCATCGACCATTCCAACGCCTATGTCAAGAACTTGGCGGACAACGAGATACGAAAATACATCTACTTCTATCGCCGTCCCGAGCTGATGGACGTGGAAGTCAAGTCATGGATTTCGGAGATTGTCCGTGTATTCTTTGACAGAAAATATGGCATGCGGATGCCTAACACCTTGAACGCCAGGCATTTCAGCATCTTCCAGACCCGCTTCTTTCTCGCGCCGCGGCTGATGCACCGCTGCGACGCCCTCTACCGCGAGTTCATGAAGACCTACGGACTGGAGAAGCCATTGTTCAACTACGAGCACACGGACTCCTACTATTGGGAGGTCCGCATGAGCAGCTGGGGCATGCAAGTGGCCAACTCCCAGGACATCTGCCATCTCATCACCTTCCCCTTCAACAATCGGCGGCTGGTGGACCTGCTGCTGTGCCTGCCACGGGAGCTCCGCGTGACGGACCAGATCCATGAGGACATCATCCGAACGGCAAATCCCGCCATCACCGAAGCCAACATCCACATCAGCAACAACTATTTCAAGTCCAAACGCATTTGGCTGGAGAAACTGTACTACTACTACCGCCAGATTCCCTATCGGATCTGGAATTAGAACAGGCTTTAGACGCGAATCGCGTAATCGAACATACCATGGCATTCAAAATCGGACAACCGCGCATTGAGTCCTCGCAGAACGAAACCCGCCTCGTCGCGCATCTCGTCAATGAGGCGGAAAACTATGCAACGGATTTGTTCTATTCTGTTGCCCCCCAATATGCTAAGTATCTTTGCGCAGAGCAGGCGGATGCGTTTCTTGTTCCGATTCTGCTGAGGGCCGTCATGACCCAGCAGGACATATGGATTGACGCCCCGATCAGCGAAAAGCTGTTGCACAATCTGCATTTTGGAGCGCTATACGCACTGACCAAGGCCTTTCAAAAGGACAGCCATGCCGCCCATCCCCTAAAGGATATCGTAATTACCTGCAATGGAACAACTTACACAAATTTTTATGGCACAGCCGTGGGCACAGGGTGCAGTTTGGGAGTTGACAGCTTCGCCGTCATCAAAAAATACCTCCTCGACAATCCAAAAGACTTGCCCAATTACCGAATCAGCCATTTCGCCATGTTCAACGTGGGCGCCTTTGGCTCCGAAGACACGCCGGAAACCAAGGCGTCTTTTCGAGAGGCGGTGGCGAAAACCCAGTCCTTCGCGGACCAGCTGGCCATTCCTCTGGTGTCCGTTGACACCAATCTGCATCGGTTGTATCCAGAGCATTTTTTCAACCAAAGCGTGACTTACCTGAACATGGGTTGTGTCTTGGCATTGCAGAAACTCTGGCAACGCTATTTGTTCGCGTCCGGCTTCTCGGTGGACAATTTTGAGTTCAACCTTCGGCACACGGCCCTCTTCGAACCGTTCCTGCTTCCCAATTTGTCGACGGAAAGCACCGAACTGATTTGCGCCGACATGGAGAAGTCAAGGGCCGACAAGATCAAATACATTATGGATGACAAGCTGGTAAGGGAAAACCTCAATGTTTGTCTGAAAGAGCAACATAAGAACAATGGAATGAAGCATCTTCAGACCGATGACGACTATCCGAACTGCGGTCGCTGCGAAAAATGCCTCCGCACCATGCTTCAACTGGAAATCTACGGCCGTCTCAACGAGTTCGCCAAAATCTTCAACCTCGACAACTGGAACAGGAGAAAGCCATTCTATCTGGCGAAAGTCCTTGCCCGCCGCAAAACGAAAAAAATGTATGACGAAATCGCCAGCACCTTTACCGAGAATTACCCCATATCCGCCAAGACCCGTCTCCTGTCATGGCTTTACAAACTGAAGGATTGGATTAAGCCCCTTGAAGACCACTAGAACTTCCACGGCCGCCACTAAGACGGCGGTGGCGGGTTCCGGTTTGACCATACAGGTTCTGTTTTATGTTGGTAAAAAACATACTTCGCAACGTTAGCCGCAGGATTAACTGGTTTGAGGTCGTATGGCTGAAACTGCAATGGCTATGCACCAAAATCCAATTCGTCCGATATTCGGATTTGGAATATGCCAAAATCCTGTGGAAACGGCACTACCACAAGTCATGGGATTTCCAAAACCCGCAGACTTTGGACCAAATCATGTGGTTCCTGAAAGTGAGCAACAGGAATCCGCTCCTGACCCTTTGCAGCGACAAGCATCGGGTTCGCGAATATGTCACGCAATGTGGCTACAACCAGATCCTCAAGAAGGAATTCGCCTTTTTCCATAATGCGGACGAGATCGATTTCCAAAAACTCCCCTCGCCCTGCTATTTGAAATGCAACCACGCCTCCGGAATGAATCTTGTCTACCGCAAAGAAAACGACATCGACGAGAGGCATATACGGTGGAAATTCAATTTCCTCCTGAAGCAGAATCCCTATTTCCTTTCAAGGGAATGGAATTACAAGAACATCACGCCTGGCATCGTGTGCGAAGAGCTCCTCCAAATGCCAGATGGAGTCAGTGACATTCCTGAAATTCAGTTCTTCTGCTTTTACGGAAAGCCCAAGTTCCTCATCTACAATTTGGGCTTGGCCAACACCAAGGGCGACCACAAAGATCCAATCCGCTGGGCCATTTGGCCAGACTGGAATCTTGTGAAGGAAGCCACCAAGCTCAATTATGACCAGTCGCCCCCCCAGAAGCCAGAAATCTATGAGGAATTGGAGACTTGCGCCAAAACCTTGTCAAGGCCCTTCCCCTTTGCCAGAGTCGATTTGTTTGTCATCCAGAAGAAATTCTACCTCAGTGAATTGACTTTCTATTCAGGAGGCGGCTTCACCATGTCCAAGACGCCAGTCATCCAGGACACGGGCAAGGACCTTGACCTATCCGAATTCCACATCGCGGAAGACGCGATAAAGCGGCACACCTGGTCTGAGACGAAGAATGCAGGTCAGAATTGACAACCTTCCCGTCTACTACGAAGAGTACGGCTCGGGCGACCTCTTCGTGTTTGTCTTGCACGGATGGGGTTGCGAGGCAACGACTTATCGCAGCATTGGAGAGGCCCTCCAAACCCGCTATCATGTCATCATACCCGATTTGCCGGGTTTCGGCCAAACTCCAGAGCCTCCCGTTGGATGGAACAACGAGGACTATGCGCAGTTCGTCATTCATTTCGTGCAGAGTTTCCCTTGCAAAGCCTGTGATTTCATTGGACATTCCTTCGGGACTCGGCTGCTGATTCGCATCGCGACCAATCCCGACATCCCCTTCACCATCGGAAAGATGGTTTTCATCGACGGTGCGGGCATCCTCTCCTCCGACATCCATAAATACATGTCAGAATACGCCGTGTTCAAGCAGAAGAAACAACACTACCTCAAAAAGCACATGAATCAGGAGCTGGAGGAATTGCGCAAGTCAGCCGAAGGCGACTATGCCTACCTGAGCGAGGTCATGTGCCATTGCTATGAACAGACCGTAAACGATGACTTGACGTCTTTTCTGCCCAAAATCACCGTCCCCACCCTGCTGATTTGGGGCGAACAAGACAAGGAGACTCCACCCTCCGATGGACGGAAAATGGAGTCCCTGATTCCCGATTCGGGCCTTGTCCTTTTCCCTTCCGCCGGTCACTATTCCTTCCTTGACCAGCCATATCAATTTCAACTTGTCCTAAAATCCTTTTTCAACCTCTTATAAGGATGCTTACATGAAGAATATCGCAGTCTTTTTTGGCGGACGCAGCGTGGAGCATGACGTTTCCATCATTTCAGCCGTCCAGGCCATGAACTATTTTGACCCCAATCAATATACGGTTTATCCCGTCTATATCACAAAGGACAACGAATTCTACTATAGCGAACGCTTCAAATCCCTTGAGCAGTTCAAAGACAAGGAGGCCTTGCTGGCCCAAAGCACCCGCGTGGTCTTCACAAAGGACAGCGGAACCGTCGAAATGCTGCGGTTTCCCTTGGACGGCGTCCATAAGAACGTCATTGCCACGATTGACGTGGCCTTTCCCATCGTCCACGGCACCAACGTCGAAGATGGAATTCTCCAGGGCTATTTCAAGACGTTGGACATTCCCTTTGTGGGCTGCGACGTTCTCTCGTCGGCAATTGGAATGGACAAATATGTGATGAAAGTGCTGTTGCAGTCCGAAAGGTTTCCGGTTCTGTCGGGCCTGCGCTTCACGCATCACGCCGATACCGACATGGAGCAAATCGTCAATGGCGTCGAACAGAAGTTCGGCTATCCTGTCATTGTGAAGCCGGTGAATCTCGGCTCCAGCGTCGGAATCACCAAAGCGAATGACAGGGAGGAACTTATCCACTCCATCACAACCGCCTTCCAATATTCTTCGAAAATTCTCATTGAGCATGCCATCTCCAATCTGAAGGAAGTGAACTGCTCTGTGCTTGGCGACGCCTCCTTCTGCGTCGTCTCTGAATTGGAGGAGCCTGTTACCTCCCATGAGATTTTGGATTTCGAGGAAAAATACATCACAGGCGCCAAAAAGACCGCCGGCACCAAGGGCATGGCCAGCCTGAAGCGGAAGATTCCTGCGGAAATCACTCCGCAGCAACGCGATACAATCATCAAGACCGCCCAGGAGGTCTTTATGTTCCTCGAATGCTGCGGCGTCATTCGCATCGATTTCATGATTGACATGGACAACGGAAATGTCTATTTGAATGAAATCAACACGATACCCGGCTCGCTGGCGTTCTACCTATGGGAACCCAAGGGAATCTCCTACACCCACCTCATCGACCAGTTGATCGAAATCGCCGTCAAACGGTATCATGAGGAAAAGGGAATCCGCTATGATTTCCAAAGCAAGATTCTGACCAATATGGCGCGGGCGGGAGCAAAGTTGTAACCATATCCGCTGCAAATACTTAGGAATTCGCAAGTTCGAGAAGTCCGCATCATCGCATCATTGAAAGTTGGACAAACGTACATTCATTCTAGTTTCCCCGAAGAACCGCACCGTCTACAATTTCCGCGGCGAGCTGATACAAAAGCTTGTGGCGCAAGGATTTGACGTAATCGTCACAGGGCCGGAGCAGAACGGGGCGGACAGGATTGAGGCCCTCGGGGCGTGCTTCGTGGTCATTCCCATGGAGAAGAACGGCACGAGCATCCTGCATGACCTCCGCTACTGCCTGCGTCTGTACAGGCTGTTCCGCCAAGAGGCGCCGAACGCGGTTTTGGGCTACACCATCAAGCCGGTCGTCTACGGCAGTCTGGCCGCCCGCCTTGCCGGCGTCCGCAACATCAATTGCCTCGTGACGGGAGGCGGCTATACCTTTATCTCCAAATCATTGAAGGCGAGAATGTTAGGTTGTCTTGTCAGGTTCCTTTACCGCCTTGCCTTCGCCTGCGCCAATCATGTCATGTTTCAGAACGCCGATGACCGAGACGAATTCTGCCGCACGGGACTGGTTTCCGCCACGAAGAGCGGGGTCGTCAACGGCTCCGGCGTCAATTTGGACAAATTTACCCCTATGCCTTTGCCGGAGAACAAGTTAAGCTTCTTCATGCTCTCCCGACTTCTGGCCAGCAAAGGGGTGAACGAATATCTGGAGGCCGCCCGCATCGTCAAAGCGGCCCATCCGGAGGTCTCCTTCCGGCTGTTGGGCAAATATGAGACGGAGATGCAGGACGCCGTGCCGAAAGAGCCCGTGGAGGCCTGCATTCGGGACGGCATCATCAGCCGTTACGAGGAGACGGACGACGTCCGCCCCTACTACGCCGACTGCAGCGTCTATGTCCTGCCGTCCTATCGGGAGGGCACTCCGCGAACCGTTCTGGAGGCCATGGCCATGGGACGCGCCATCATCACGACGGACGCCAACGGCTGCCGCGAGACCGTGCGCAACGGCGTCAACGGCTTTTTGGTTCCGGTGAAGGACAGCGCCGCCTTGGCCGACGCCATGCTGCGCTTCGTCGGCGATCCATCGTTGGCCGCCCGCATGGGGCAGGCCAGCCTTGCCTATTGCAGGGAGAAATTCGATGTCAACCGCGTCAACGAGGCTATGTTCGTCCTCATGGGACTGACCGAGTTGAAGACAACGTAACATACTTATTATCAATAATTTACATAAAACTTATCAGAGACCGAATAAGCATCGAAAAGGAGTAATCCACGACAATGTTTACAGAACTTTACAACGATCTGTGCACTGGCAAGGCCAGTCTGTCTTTGGTTGGACTCGGCTACGTGGGCATGCCTATCGCGGTGGCCTTCGCGAAGAAGATCAAGGTGGTGGGTTTTGATTTGAACAAACAGAAAATCGCCCTATACAAAAAGGGCATCGACCCCACCAACGAAGTGGGCAATGACGTCATCAAAAACACGACGGTCGCCTTCACCGACGATCCGGCCAAGCTGCAGGAAGCCTCCTTCCACATCGTGGCGGTGCCCACGCCTGTCTACGACGACCACACCCCTGACCTGACGCCTGTGGAAGGCGCCTCGCGGATTTTGGGACAGAATCTGCGGAAAGGCAGCATCGTGGTCTTCGAGAGCACCGTCTACCCCGGCGTCACCGAAGATGTCTGCGTGCCGATTTTGGAAAAGGAGTCCGGCCTGAAATGCGGCGTGGACTTCAAAATCGGCTATTCCCCTGAGCGCATCAACCCTGGCGATAAGCTCCATCGGCTGGAGAACATCAAGAAGATCGTCAGCGGCATGGACGCGGTGACATTGGAGCAGGTGGCGAAAGTCTACGAGCTGGTCGTGGAGGCCGGCGTGCACCGCGCCAGCTGCATCAAAGTGGCGGAGGCCGCCAAAGTCATCGAAAACTCCCAGCGGGACATCAACATCGCCTTCATGAACGAGCTGTCCATCATCTTCAACAAGATGGGCATCGACACGAAGTCCGTGCTGGAGGCGGCGGGGACGAAGTGGAACTTCCTGAACTTCCGGCCGGGCCTGGTCGGCGGCCACTGCATCGGCGTCGACCCCTATTACCTTACTTATAAAGCGGAGATGTTGGGCTACCACAGCCAGATTATTCTGGCGGGCCGCCGCATCAATGACGACATGGGCAAGTACGTGGCGGAGAACTGCGTCAAGAACCTCATCAAGTCCGAAAAGCCCGTCAAGGGCGCCCGCGTGGCCATCATGGGATTCACCTTCAAGGAAAACTGCCCTGACACCCGCAACACCAAAGTCTTCGACATCGTGAAGGAGCTGCGCGAATACGGCATCGAGCCCATGGTCGCCGACCCCAACGCGGATGCCGACGAGGCCAAGCGGCTCTACGGCATCTCCTTCGCCGCCATGGATGACATCAAGGACATGGACGCCATCATCTTGGCCGTCGCCCACACCCAGTTCGCCTCCCTTGCGTTGAAGGACCTGAAATCCAAATACCGCGCGGGACAGCCTGTCCTGCTGGACATCAAGGGCCTTCTGAACCGCGACGAATACGAGTCGGCCGGCTTCAACTACTGGAGATTCTGACCATGGGCTACAAGCAACTTGTCTTTCCCAAAGGCTCCCGCTTCTTGGTCACAGGCGGCGCGGGCTTCATCGGCTCCAACCTGTGCGAGGCGATTTTGAACCTCGGCCACCGCGTCCGCTGTCTGGACGACCTGTCCACCGGCAAGCAGGCCAATGTGGATTTGTTCGCGGGCAATCCGTCCTATGAGTTCATCAAAGGGGACATCAAGGACCTGGACACCTGCATGGCCGCCTGCGACGGCATGGACTACGTGCTGAACGAGGCCGCGTGGGGCAGCGTCCCCCGCTCGCTGGAAATGCCGTTGTTCTACTGCGCCAACAACATACAGGGGACGCTGAACATGCTGGAGGCCGCCCGCCAAAAGGGCGTGAAGAAGTTTGTCTACGCCTCCAGCTCCTCCGTCTACGGCGACGAGGCCACTCTGCCCAAGACGGAAGGGCGGGAAGGCAACCTGCTCTCCCCCTACGCCCTCACCAAACGCTGCGACGAAGAATGGGCCAAGCAGTATACGCGGCATTACGGCCTGCCCACCATCGGCTTGCGCTATTTCAACGTCTTCGGCCGTCGGCAGGATCCCTTCGGCGCCTATGCCGCCGTCATTCCGAAATTCATCAAACAGCTTCTGGCGGGGGAACGCCCCACCATCAACGGCGACGGCCGTCAGAGCCGAGACTTCACCTATGTGGAAAATGTCGTCGAAGCCAACCTCAAGTCCTGTCTGGCCCCTGCGGAGGCCGACGGCGAGGCCTTCAACGTGGCCTACGGCGGCCGCGAATACCTCATTGACATCTACCGCAGTCTGACTCATGCGCTGAACGTAAACATCGAACCCATCTTCGGACCCGACCGCAAAGGCGACATCAAACATTCCAATGCGGACATCTCCAAAGCGCGGCGTCTGTTGGGCTATGATCCCGAATATTCCTTCGACCGCGGCCTCCAGGAGGCCATCGCCTGGTACAAAGAGAATTTGTAAGTCGTTCTATACCATAGACTTATAAATATAATCGAGTCAATTTCACACGTCACAATGTGTGGAAGAAGAGCCGTGTAAGCGGCTCATAGAATAGGACATCACATCGTCGGCCTCCTCGCCGTCAGAGCATCTGAACTTATTCATATTCAGTAGCTTAGCCATTATGCATGCCATGCGTGGCCACACCCGCCACGCATCGGCGACCTTTCCATGGCCCCAACCTATTTCATCCTGCTGATCTTTGTCTTCGTCAACTGCTACATCGCACGAAGTGTGCTTTTGGCAGATTCACGGCGATTCTCGACAAAGTTCAATTATGTCTATAGGAAAAAGCTCATCTACGGCTGCATTTTCCTTTCCTCCGCCGCGCTCATCTGCATCTCCGGCTTCCGAGACTACGTGGGCACGGACTTCCGTTCCTACATCGCGCTGTATGAAATCTACGGGCAGGTCAGCTTCCTGCGCATCTTCCGAAACAGCGAGCCCATCGTCCCCGCCATCGGCAAACTCTGCCATATTTTCTTCGGACCGACCAACTATCAGTCCATGTTCTTCACGCTTGCCGTGCTGACCATCGGCCTGTACTTGGTCAGCACCTACAGGGAGTCAAACGACTATGTGTTCGTCACCCTGCTGTTCATCTTCGTCGGCTGCTGGCACGGCACCTTCAACGGCGTCCGCCAGTATCTTGGCTGCACGGTCATCTTCTTGGGAAGACGCTACATCTTCGAGCGGAAATTCAAGCAGTACCTGGCCGTCGTCATCATCGCCTATCTATGCCATCAGTCGGCTCTTGTGTTCCTTGGCCTCTATTTCCTCGCACGCCCGAAATTCAGCTACAGCATGCTGTTTTTGGTCATTCTGGTCTCCGTTGTGCTCTCCCTCAGCTACAACTACATCGGCGATGTCATCGGATGGCTCCACGACACCGAATTCGAGTTCAATGAATATTCCCGCGCCAAAGTCAGCCTACAGCGGGTGGCCGTCGGCTGCTGTCCTGCGCTGTTGGGCCTCTGGCTGCTGCGGCAGAAGCAGCTCAACAAGGTTCAAATCTTCTACCTCTACATGATGATCGCCAATGCGGCCACCCGACTGGCCATGTCCGGAAGCGCCTACTTCTCCCGTCTGGGAGCCTATCCGGGCACCTTCATCCCGTTGGCCATGAGCTGCTTCTCCGACGCCTTCCCCGTCAAATACAAAAAAACCATGCGTCTGGCCATTCTCATTCTCTACTTCGGATATTGGACCTATGACGTGACCCACAGCCATACCCTCTCCGACTACCATTGGATCTTTGAATACGAATTTGAATATCCGTCGTGGCTCTCAGCCGAATAACGCCTCCCCACTCCTAATTCCTGATTATCAACCACTTCTAACTGCTAACGAAATTCCTAATTGAGTATGTCTGAGCCAGTCAGAGTCCTACAAGTCGTCGGGACGATGGACCTCGGCGGGGTGGAAACGCTGATCATGAACATCTACCGGAAGATCGACCGGGAGAAGCTTCAGTTCGACTTTCTCTGCCACAACCGAGTGGAATCCAAGTTCGAGAGCGAAATCAAAGCGTTGGGCGGCAGAATGTACTGCGTGCCCGGCATGAGCCATGTGGGCTTTTTCGGCTATCTACGGCGACTCCATGAATTCTTCGTGGCCCATCCCGAATACCATACGGTCCATACCCATCAGACGGATTTGAACGGACTGATTCTGTGGCAGGCGAAACGCGCCGGCGTCCCCAACCGCTTTTCGCATTCCCATATTGCATTCAAATGCAAGAAATTGAAATCAAAATTAATCCGCGCCTTCTTCCTTTCTTTCATTGGCTGGAACACCACGCGCGCCTTCGCCTGCTCTAAGCTTGCCGGCGAACTGGTGTATAAAGGAAAGCTGAAAAAGAATTTCACCTTCATCCCAAATGCCATTGACACTACGGTTTTCCGCTATGACGCGCAGCGAGCCATGGCGAAACGGCAGGAACTGGGACTGGACGCCAACGCTCCTGTCATCGGCCACATCGGCCGTTTCATGCGACAAAAAAACCATCTCTTTCTCATTCGGGTTTTCGCGGAGCTGCTGAAGCAGGAGCCGCAGGCGACTTTGCTGCTCATTGGGGTCGGCGCGCGGATGGAGGCCGTCAAAGAAAAAGCCCAACAACTTGGCATTGAACAACATGTGAAGTTTCTCGGCAGTCGCACGGACGTGCCGGATTTGATGCAGGCCATGGACCTCTTTCTGTTTCCATCGTTCTTCGAGGGCTTTTCCGTCGCGACCATCGAGGCGCAGGCGGCGGGGCTTCCGCTTCTCACCTCCACTGGCGTCACCTCGGAGACCTCCATCACCGATTTGGTTCGTCGAATGCCCTTGAGCGAATCCCCTGACCATTGGGCCCGCACCGCATTGGAAATGATTCAGATGCATCGGCAGGACGATCGCCGCCGTTATGCGGAGATTGTCAAGGAAAAAGGCTTTGACATCGCGAAACTCGCGGAAACCATGCAGAATCTCTATCTTTCGGCAGAAAGCGCATCTCGTTGAACATCTGCTTCTTCAGTGGAAACATGACTTTGGGCGGCGGCACGCAGCACATGACCCAGATGTTGGCCAACGCGCTGTGCCATCAGCCGGAGCTGCGGATTTTCGTGCTTGGAAAAAGTGGCGACCACTCCGTCTTCTATCCTCTGGATGAGGCAATTACCTATTCCATTCTGGACAACGCTCCCTATCGGCAGGTCATCTCCTGGCTGAAGGATGTCTGGCTTCTCTCGCAATATGTGCGACGACATGACATCCACATTTTGGTCAACGTGGACGTCTCCCTCGGGACTTTCTCCTTGCCGCTCAAAGGGTTGCATCCTCGCTTGAAACAGGTCTTCTGGGATCATTTCCACTCCGGCTACAACGGCGCCTGCAAACGCATGGAAAGCCTGCGGAAGCAGGCGCTGCATCACGGCAACGCCTACGTCACGCTGACTCCGCAAGATGTCGATGCCCTGAAGGAACGCCATGCCCCCCGCACGCGGCTGCTGTCCATCCCCAACATTGTGCCATATGCCGTCAGTTCCCTGCCCTACGCCAGCGATTCCAAGACCCTTGTCACCGTAGGTAACATGTTGCCGGAGAAGGGCTTTGATTTGGCTGTCGAGGCGGCGGCCATCGTCTTCAAGGCCCATCCGGACTGGCGATGGGAGTTTTACGGCAACGGCACAGAGCAGCGGCGACTTCGTGCCCAAGTGGCCCGGCTCGGCCTGAAGCAGAACATCCGCTTCATGGGACGGGTTCCCGATTTGGCAGAGGCCTACCGCCGCGCCGCGCTCTACGTGCTGCCGTCGCGGACGGAGGGCTTCGGACTGGTTCTTGCGGAGGCAAAGGCGTTCAATCTGCCCGTCGTCGCCTTTGATGTTCCCTATGGCCCCCGAAACCTGATTCAAGACGGCGTCAATGGACTATTAGTGCAACCTCTTGATACTCAAGGACTTGCAAATGCAATTCTGGCCTTGATCGAAAATCCGGCCAGACGCCTCGCCTTTTCCCAAAAGGCGGCCATGGGACTGGAGGAGCTCAGCACCTCCCGCGTGGCCGCTCGCTGGAGCGACCTGTTCAAGGAGATTGCATGAACCGGATCATTCCCCTGAAAGGCGAAACCCTTCGGGCTCTCCAACTTGCTGAATTGGAGATCCTTCGGGTGGTCGCCACATTCTGCGACGCCCACGGCATCCGCTACTGCCTCAGCAGCGGCACCCTGTTGGGGGCCATTCGCCACAACGGCTTCATCCCATGGGATGACGATGTGGACATCTCCATGCCCCGCAAGGACTTCGAGCACTTTCTCGCCTTGGCGAAAGAACTGCCGCCGCCTTTTGTGGTGCAAGCCACTCGGCTGGACTCCAATTATCCTCTGGGCATGGCCAAAGTCCGCAAGGCCGACACCGTCATGAAAGAGCCGGCCACCGGTGACCTGCCCATCAACCACGGCATTTGGATTGACCTCTTTCCTTTAGACAAGGTTCTCGACGCCAACAAGTTGCAAAAACGCGCAAAGACCTATGCCCTGCTGTGCACGGCCATCTACGCGAAATTGGGCATTGGCAAGCCGCTGAAATGGACCACCCGTCTGCTTTGCCGTCTCATGGGACTTTTGGGCGTGCAGCGGCTGGACCGCTGGCGAACCCGCGTCATGACCGCCGATGAAGACAGCGACGCGGAGTTGCTGACCAGCTTCGCCAGCAACCTGGGCCCCTGCAACCTGCTCTTTCCCCCCTCTGTCTACTTTCCCCTGAAAAAGCATGTTTTCGAAGGCACGGAATTTTCCGTTCCAAATGATACAAATGCCTGGCTAACAGGAGCTTATGGCGATTTTATGACACCGCCGCCACCGAAACAGCGAGTCAACCGCCACCAAGTCTCCGAACTCGTCCTCTGACTGAATTTCCTTCGCGCTTTCGCGCATCCTGACATACTCCATTTCCCATGTCTTTCTTCAAAAAAGGCTTTAACAAGAGCAGCCGCAGCACCAACGTTCTGCGCAACATGAACGTGGCGTTCATCTGTGAACTGATGAACACCCTGCTCGGCTTTGTGTCCCGCTCCGTCTTCATCGCCATGCTCGGCAAGAGCTACCTGGGCGTTGGCGGCATCTTCCACAATATCCTTAAACTCCTGTCCCTCACGGAGTTAGGATTTGGGACCGCCATTGTCTACAATCTGTACAAGCCCATTCGGAACCACGAAGAGCAGACCATCACGAATCTCATGTGGTTCTACCGCAAAGCCTATTTCTGCATCGGCTTCGCGGTGCTGACCATGGGGCTCATTCTGTTGCCCTTCCTCAAGCTGCTCATCAAGAACCCGCCCAACATTCCTGAAAACATCACCCTGCTCTATCTGCTCCACCTGGCGTCCTCCGTCTCCAGCTACTATCTCGCCCACAAGCGCTGCATCCTAAGCGCTGACCAGAAAGGCTACATCGCGGGAATCTATACGCAGGTTTTCCATACGGCACGCATTCTACTGCAGATGCTTGCGCTCTACCTCACCAAGAACTACACGCTTTATCTCTGCATCAGTATCGCCTGCCATTTGTCCCACACCATCTGGATTGCCCACGTTGTCGACAAACTCTACCCCTTCCTGACCCAACTGAAGCCCCAGAAGCTTCCCGCTGAATTCTTCCAGAAGCTGAAAAAGGACATCAGCGCCCTCTTCCTCTACAAAATCAACCGCGTCATCATCCATGGAACGGACAACCTGCTCATCGCCGCCATCGCGAAGAACGGCGTGGTGGCCGTCGGCCTCTACTCCAATTATCTACTGATTTCAGAGACGGCCAACATGGTCCTTGGCATCATCACCAGTTCCTTCACCAGCAGCCTCGGCAACCTGAACGCCAGCGACGAAGACAGCAAGAAAGAGAAGGTCTTCTACTGCATTTTGTTCCTTTCCGCCTGGCTCTACGGCTATGTCTGCTCCGGAATCTTCGAGCTTTCCGACCGCTTCATCGAGCTCTGGCTCAATAAGGAATACATTCTGGGGCCCCTTGTGGTCTTCGCCATCGTCCTGCAGCTCTACATCCGCAGCGTGCACTATGCGGCCTATGCATACCGCATCACCAACGGACTCTTCGTGCAGTCCAAATACGTGCCCCTGTTCACCTCATTTGTCAACATCGCCCTCTCCATCTGGTGGGGCAAGCTCTGGGGGCTTTTCGGCATCCTGTTCGCCACGTCCATCGCGCGAATCGTCACCATCGGCATCGTCGATCCCTATCTTGTGTACAAATATGTGTTCAACAAAGGCGTGCTGCCCTATTACATCACCTACATAAAGTACACCGTCGTCACCCTGGCGGCCATGTTCATCGCCAAAAACGCCATCCTGCTCATCCCGTTGCATGGATGGCTCGGCTTCATCGTGGATTTCATCGTCTACTCCCTCCTCTTCAATGGCATCTTCATGCTTGTGTTCTTCCGCACGGAGGAACGCAAATACCTCACCAACATCGCCATGTCCTTGTTCAAGAAGCACTTGCCAAAACTCGCCGCCAAATTCGCATAAGGCATCCCCTCTAGACGCAACCGTTTGTATCTCCTATGGAAACAGGCAAAATATCCGTCATCATGGCCATCTACAACTGCGCCCCCTACCTGCCTGAGGCGATCGATGCCATATTGGCGCAAACCTATACGAATTGGGAACTTATCCTATGTGATGACGCCTCAACGGATGACACGTACTCCATCGCGGAGCGCTATCGGCAACAGCATCCGGACAAGATTACGCTCATCCGCAACGAGAGGAACTCCAAGCTCTCCTTCAGCTTGAACCACTGCCTCCAATACGCCAAAGGGGAGTTCGTCGCCCGCATGGACGGCGATGACACCTGCGCCCCCGAGCGTTTCGAAAAGCAAGTCGCCTATCTGCGCCAACATCCTGAATATCAAGTGGTTGGAACGGATATGCAGCATTTCAACGAGAACACGGGGCTGGCGGACGTGGTTCCCGCCCTTTCCAATCCGAACTACTACAGTCTCCGCAACCACATTCCCTTCCACCACGCCACCATCATGACCTACAAATACGTCTATGACAAGGTGGGAGGCTACACGGTGTCCGAACGGACCGTCCGTGCGCAGGACTATGACCTGTGGTTCCGATTCTACCACGAAGGCTTTCAAGGCAACAACATCCACGAACCGCTCTATTTCATGCGGGAGGACGTCAAAGCCATTCGCCGCCGCACTCGAAAAGTCCGCTGGAACGCCCTCAAGACCACCTACATCGGCTACAAACTGCTGGGCTATCCCAAATGGTGGCTCATCAAGCCGACGATGGTCGCCCTCTACAAATCCCTCGCGCCCTATTGGTTCATCGAACATTACCGTGCCTGGCAGGCCCGAAAGGCGCGCAAGCGCTCAAAATGAGACAGCCATGAGCAATTTCACCTTTACGGAAACCGAGCTAAAAGGCCTCTATCTCATTGACGTCAAGGTCTTTGGAGATAATCGTGGCTATTTTGTGGAAACCTACAAGCAGGCGGTTTTCGCCGAAGCGGGCCTGAATGTGGCCTTTGTGCAGGACAATCAGTCCGGCTCAAGCCGCAACGTCTTGCGCGGCCTGCATTTCCAGCGGCAATTTCCCCAAGCCAAATTGGTCCGCGTCATCCATGGCACCGTCTATGACGTGGCCGTGGACATCCGGCCTGGCAGCCCGACCTTCGGCAAGTGGGTCGCCACCATCCTCTCAGAGGAGAACCGCCGCCAGATGTTCATCCCCCGCGGCTTCGCCCACGGCTTTCTTGTCCTGAGCGACTTCGCGGAATTCGCCTACAAATGCGATGATGTCTACCACCCCGGCGACGAAGGCGGCATCATCTGGAACGACCCATCCCTCAACATCCCCTGGCCGCTGGAAGGACAGTCTCCCGTTCTCAGCGAAAAAGACAAAGTCCATCCCACCATGGATCAGTTTTGAACAGCTTTTCGAATTGTTAACTGTTCAATGTTAATAGTTAATTTTCCATAACGGCTTTCTGCACCAACCACCCTTAGGGAAATTTCATGTCGATTTTTGCATGCATCACCCATTCGAAGTCCATCAAGACCTTTCCCGTCGTAGGAAGAACTCTATTCAAGATTTGTGACAAACTGGATGTCAAGTTCAACGATCTTGTGTTCAAATTAACGGCGAAGCAACGCGCCAACGAAGCCATTGACCTTTTTTTAGGAACGGACATCCCTGAATCAAGACGGAAAGAACTGCTTCCAAAAATGGTTTATTTGGAACGGATATTCGGCTATACCGGCAGCGAATTCTTCCAATACGGGCTGGAGAACCTGCCTAAAGGGCAGCGAAGCGACTATATCTCTGAACGAGAACACTTTGAATTCTGTAAAACCATCAACGACACATCCTGTCATTTAATTTTTGAAGACAAACACCTCACCTATGAGCATTTCAAGAAGTTCTTCAAGCGGGAAGTACTCCATTTAGACACCTCAAAAGATTCTCTGCCGCAGTTTGTGGATTTCGTCTCAAAACATCCACAATTCATCATCAAACCTTGTCGTGGAAGCCTCGGCGAGGGCGTTCAGGTCATCGACATGGCGGCGGAGCCTTCTGCGGAAGACTTGTTCAAGAGGCTGATAAAGAACTATCATGGGGATTTCATCGTGGAGGAGCTGATGAAATGCTGCAAGGAAATCGCCGCCTTGCATCCGAAATCCGTCAACACCGTCCGTATACCGACACTCAACTACGGTGACCATATAGACATCATCCATCCGCAGTTGCGCATTGGCCAGGGCGACTCCGTCGTTGACAATGCCGGCCAAGGCGGCGTCATGTGTCTTTTGGATCCCCAAACCGGCGTTGTCATCGCCGCCGCCGACAAGAAGGGGCATCGCTATGAAGGGAAATCGATTAACGGCATCCCCATCATTGGCTTCCAGGTTCCCCGCTTCGATGAGTGCTGCGCCTTTGCCCGTGAACTGGCCACCGTCGTTCCGCAAAACCGCTTTACGGGGTGGGATTTGGCCCTGACGGATGACCGCGGATGGGTCATGATTGAGGGAAATTCACTTCCCCAGTTCGGCTTCCAACTCACATCACAAAAAGGCTTCCGGCAGGAGGCGCGGGCCATTTTGAAGGCCTTTGGCCACTGACAGGTCACCATAGCCATTCAATCGACTATCCGACAGACATCAAAGCAATTTTACATATAACATATTTATAATAAATAACTTGCAATGAAAAGAAAACCTTCCATCGTCTCCGCCGTCATCTTATGCGCCGGCAAAGGCACGCGGATGAACGACAACTCCATCAACAAGGTCAGCTTTGACTGCGCCGGCACGCCGGTCATCCGCCGCATTGTCCAATCCATGAAGGAAGGCGGCGTCTCCCGCTTCGCCATCGTGGTCGGTCATCAGGCCCAAAGCGTCATGGACGCATTGGACGGCGTGGACGGCATTCTCTACGCCTATCAGAAGGAGCAACGCGGCACGGGCCATGCGGCGCTGTGCGGACTGAAGGCTCTGGACAGCCTGGGCATCAGCGGCCCCGTTGTCATCTCCATGGGGGACAAGATCATCGCCCCCGAAATCCTGCGGCAGCTTCTGGAGATGGCCCAAAACCATACCGCGATCTTCGGCGCGCAGCCGGTGGCCAACAATTTCCATGGCGGCCGCATAGTGATGGATCAGGGGCGTCCCCAAGGCGTGGTGGAACTGGCGGACGCAGCCTACGAGGCTTTGGCGCAAGTTCCTTCCGTCCAATGGAATAGCACATTGTCCTGTCTGGGGTTGAACGCAAAAAAGGCCACCAAGGTCATGGCCAAGGCCAAGGACACGCCGCCATCCGGAAGCTGTCGCCTTTGCGGTAAACTCTTCTCCGCCAAGGACATCTTAGCCTCCACCCACGCCAACGCCGGCCTCTATTGTCTGGACATTCAGCAGGCCATCGCCGCCCTCGCCTCCTGCCGTTCCGACAATGCGCAGGGGGAAATCTATCTGACGGACACCATGGAATATTTCGCCCTCCGTGACCAGGCTGCCCTTTTGGAGATTCCCTCAAAGGAAGCCATGCTGACCTACAGCACCAAAGAGGAGCTGCGGGCCATGAGCCATCTCTTCCTGCGCCCCGTCTCCGACTACGAAAAACGGCTTGAAACCACATTAAAGCCGCAGCTGGAAGCACTTTACGGGCCACAGGATCCCGTTCAGACCAGCCGTTACCGCCACCTGCTCCAGTTCTTCGCCGCCACTTATGGAGACCGAGACATTGCCCTGACCCGTGCACCAGGCCGCCTTAACCTGATGGGACGGCACATCGACCATCGCGGCGGCGGCATCAATGTCATGGCCATCGGCAACGACACCCTATTGGCCGCCGCGCCACGGCAGGACGACACCGTCCGCATCGCCAATGTGGATCCTGCGTATCCGCCGGCCTCCTTCTCCATCGGCGAATGCCTCCGGCTGGGCCCCTCCCAAAACTGGCTGGAGTATCTGGACTCGGAGCGCGTCAAAGAGGAGCTGCGCCTCTCCAAAGGGGCCTGGGTCAATTATGTGAAATCCGCCGTCCTTCGCTTTCAGATGGCCTCCGACATGCCATTGTGCGGCATGGACATCGCTGTCAGCGGCACCATTCCCGTGGCGGCGGGGCTGTCTTCCTCCTCCTCTCTGGTCGTAGCGACGGCTGAGGCCGTCATGGCGCTGAACAGTCTGAACCTGACCCAACGGCAATTCATCGAGCTGTGCGGCGAAGGCGAATGGCTGGTGGGTTCCCGCGGCGGCGCCGGTGACCACGGCGCCATGAAATGCAGCCAGCAGGGCTGCATCACCCATCTGGGCTTCAAGCCCTTCCACATCGGAGCCTGCGTCCCCTTCTCCAACGCCTACGCCGTGGTCGTCGCCAACAGCATGACGCAGGCGAAGAAGTCCGAAGGCAGCAAGGACACCTTCAACGCCAAAGTCGCCTCCTACGAATTCGCCTTCATGATTCTCAAACGGGCGTTTCCGATGTATAACTTATTGGAATTTAGGGATTTAGCGAATATCCAGCCAGCCAGTGCCATCTATCGGATGCTGAAGACATTGCCCGTGTCCATCACACGGAAGGAAATCCAGTCCCTCCTTCCCGAATATGGCGAACGCATCAAGCAGATTTTCGCAAGTCATTCTGATCCATCAACTTACGATTTACGCGGCGTGACGCTCTACGGCATTTCGGAGTGTCTGCGGGCGGAGGCGGTTCAGTCCCTGCTCATCAAGGGGAACTACGCCGCTCTCGGCCAGCTGATGAAAATCAGCCACGATGGAGACCGAATCCATGCCACGGATTTCTCCGATGCCGTGTTGGATGCCTTGGCGACGGAGGAGGCGGATCCCATGCTGCAATGCGGCGCCTATGGTTGCTCCACACCCCGCATTGACGCCCTTTGCGACCTGCTCAACGCCACCCCCGGCGTCCTCGGTAGCTCGCTGGTGGGCGCTGGATTGGGCGGCTGCATCATCGCCCTCATCGAAAAACAGGCAGCGGATTCCGTCATATCTGTCTTGAACACAAAATTTTATGACAAAGAGGGGCTTCCGCGATCTGCAGTTGTCTACACCCCGTCCGCCGGCTCCAAAGTCATTTATTGAATCCCCAATGACCCCATGTCATTATAGCAAACTTAATGCCTATCATAGTCTATAATTGCCCTTCATTGTTCACGTTACAATAAATCATTCGGTAAGCCATGAAAATCATCAGAATATTCAATCGTATCAAGAGATTTGCAAGTGGCCATGAAATAGCTGCTAGACAGAAGAACTTATATGCCAAAGCAAGACGGTTCCTGAACGATCATAAGATGCCCCCGCTTACAGAAGCAGAAAAACGGGAAATCGATGACTATTGGAAGCAATATGGAGTTAAATGGCCTGACTACACATGGTTCCAGATGTATTATGGAGTGACGGGATGCCACTCGCCCCGTTTCATTCCACATAGTTTCATGCACTACAGTATCTACAAGTATTACAATTTTCAGGATGACATCTGTGGATGGGATGACAAGAACATCTATGAAATGATGAATCCAGTGGTCAATTTCCCCAAGTCATTGGTACACAAGATGTTAGGAAAATTTTACGATAGCGGGTACCATTATCGGGCAAACACGGATGAATCCCTTGACGCATTGGCCACCAATGTCTATGAGCTTCTTGAGGGAGACACGGAGCTTATTCTGAAGGTGAGCAAGAAATCCTGTGCGGGAAAAGGCGTCAAGAAATTCACGGGCATTGAAAGCGCAAAGGATGTCAAGAAAATTCTAACGGAGCAAGAAGCGCAAAACTATGTTCTTCAAAAATGTGTCCACCAACATCCCTTCTTCCATCAATTCTGTTCCACGTCCGTGAACATCATTCGGATCGTCTCTTGGCGGCATGATGACACAGTCAGCATTTTCTCCACAAGCTTGCGATATGGGACAGAAGGAAGTTTCACAGATGTCACCTATGTTGGCGACAAGGAGATTGTGCATGTCGTCGGCATTGACGCAAATGGAATAATCAATGACCGATATGTATCATTCGATGGCAACTTAATGAAACATCCAGACATTGCCGACAAGCAAATTCCAAACTGGCAGGAACTGATAACCACCGCCGTGAAGGCCCATGAACGAATGTTCTTTTTTGACATCATTGGATGGGATTTCACCATAGACGAGCAAGGAAAACCGATCTGCATAGAATATAACATTCTTGATCCGGGGTCGATTCTGTACCAATTCTGCAATGGCCCCTTTGCAGGGGAATACACAGAACAGTTTCTTGAATTTCTAAAAAAGCATAATGATTTTATTCCCAAATATTTAAGATACAAACCATAGACTTCACTGAACCCGTTTGCCATTGGATGAAGTATCCATTTTTAGCCAGGAAAGGACCCAATCCATGAAACGCATCATCGTCACGGGAGGGGCCGGCTTCATCGGCTCCGCGCTCATCCGCTATCTGGTCAGCAATGAACTGGCGAAAGTCTGCAATCTGGACAAACTGACCTACGCCGGCAACCTGAGCAGCTTGAAAGAGGTGGAACTCTCTCCGTACTATAGCTTTGCGCATCTGGACATCTGCGACGCCGCCGGAGTCGCCGCCCTCTTCCAGGACTACCAGCCCGACGCCATCATGCATCTGGCCGCCGAATCCCATGTGGACCGCTCCATCGACGACCCGCTCTGCTTCGTCAAAACCAACGTCCTCGGCACCGCCACGCTGCTGCAGGCCAGCTTGGACTATTGGCGCGGCCTGCCCGATGACAAAAAGGCCGCCTTCCGCTTCCAGCACATCTCCACGGACGAAGTGTACGGCTCCCTCGGCAAGGACGGATTCTTCACGGAATCAACCCCTTACGACCCCAAATCCCCCTACTCCGCCAGCAAGGCCGCCAGTGACCATCTGGTCCGCGCGTGGGGCCACACCTTCGGGCTTCCCGTCCTGCTCTCCAACTGCTCCAACAACTACGGCCCCTATCACTTTCCCGAGAAGCTCATTCCCCTCGTCATTCTTAACGCGTTGGACGGCAAGCCCTTGCCAATCTACGGCAAAGGCGAGAACGTTCGGGACTGGCTCTATGTGGAAGACCATGCGAAGGCCCTGTGGCTCATCAACCAAAAGGGCGTTCCCGGAGAGACTTACAACATCGGCGGCCACAACGAGCGCACCAATCTGCAGGTCGTCCAGACCATCTGCCGCCTGCTGGACCAGATGCGTCCCAAACGAGACGGCTCCTCCTACGCCGACCAAATCACCTTCGTGAAGGACCGCCCCGGCCATGACCTCCGCTACGCCATCAACGCGGACAAACTCCGCAACTCCCTCGGCTGGGAACCGGATCAGGATTTCGACAGCGGCATCCGAAAGACCATCCAATGGTATCTGGACAACAACTGGTGGTGGCGTCCCATCCGAGACGGCAAATACGCCGGCGAACGGCTGGGCCGCGGCTGACCAAGGTCATACTTGTCAAATTTGCAAGTTGTAATTCATTTCATGCAACAAAATGAATTCAATGAAATACTCGGACAGCTGATCTACGGCAATGCCGTCCAGACCTGGAATAGCCTGACTCCAGAGAAGAAGCGGGCGTTTTTGGACCGAGCCCGCCAGGAGACCCTGCTCGGGGCCGTCTATCATCTCCTTGATGGACAGGAAGATGCGTTTTTCGAGGACGATTGGCGTCAGCAGCTTCTCAAACGGCAGGCCACCTCCCTGCGGAACGAAATCGAGTTTCAGCGATTTGTGGACGTTCTTCAAAAGGCCTCCATCCGCTTCGTCCCCATCAAGGGCATCGACCTGGCCCATCGCGTTTATCCGTCTCCCTGGCTGCGCAGTTTTCAGGATTGGGACATTTTGTTCCATCCCGATGAGCTGGAACGGGTTTTGCAGGTGCTTCAGGAAGACGGCTGGCATTCCGCCGTCCCCCTTTCCGTGGAACGCTGCCGTCATTTTCACTTTCCCCCCTGCTACCGCCACGGCATCACCTTGGAGGCCCATCGGATGCTTCCTATGTTCAAAGGCTGCTCCCCCCACTCCATCTGGGAGCACTGCCACCCCACTCAGCCAGGAAGCTGCCACTATCTTCTGGAGCCGGAACTGAACCTGCTCATGTTGGCCCGCCATGCCTCGGAAGGGATGTTCTGCTCCCCCTTCATGGGCAAATTCCTGCTGGACACCGCTTTCCTTCTCCACCATGAAACCGTGGATTGGCCAAAATGCCGCAAGCTGTGTCTCACGCTTCATCAGCCCTATCCGGGGGATTTGCTGGCCGCCTTCCCCATGTTCTTCCCCCAAACGCTTCGTGACGCCATGGAGCCTGATCCCAAACGGACCGCCGCCTATCAGGAGCTGTTCCGAAGCAACATGAACCTGTTTGGCCTGACGAAGGAGGACTGGAACCTGAGCAATCACAACGCCTTCTCCAAGCCCTGGCTGAAACAGCGCCTACGTCACTGCAGCCTGCGGGCCATGCGCATCAAATACCAGCTTCCTCCAAACGCAGGCAATGCCATCGCCGCGTGGTATCTCTCCAAAGACCTGATGCAGAAGGTCATCCATACGATTTGGTATGTCTTCAAGGGGAAATCCGCGCTCCGCCGACACTACGACCTGCTGGATGTGGCCGAAGGCCGTCAGAATGGGTCCGAAAACGGCAATTGAGTTTTGATGGCCTTGAATTGGCAATTTATCAACATATTGGTTACAAGATATAGGTCAAAATGCTTGTACAAATAAAAGAGTATATACACAGAAGAGCGGATTCCTCTCCTGCATGGCGTCGTCTGTTTATTGTCCTTCGCAACATCATCACTCGCAGCATGTCCATCCTGCCTGACAGGATGTATGCCAAATGGTTCTATAAAACATACACGCATAAAAAACTGAATCTGGACGAGCCGCGTCTGTTCAATGAAAAACTATGGTGGCTGAAGATCAATAACCGTAATCCCTTGTTGACGAAATGCTCTGACAAGCATTTGGCCCGTGAATATGTCACGGAATGCGGCTATCCGGATATCCTGATACCGCAGCAAGGCGTCTACAAGAAGGCTTCTGAAATTGATTTTACCAAATTTAAAGTCCCTGTGATTCTTAAGCCCAACAATGGCTCCGGCGGACATGTCTTCTATGATCCCGACAACGTCGCCGCCTTCGATGAAAAAGCCGCAAGAAAAAAACTGGACAAAGGAATAAAATCCAATTACTATCTGATTTCACGGGAATGGAACTACAAGAACATTCCTCCATTGATCGTCGCGGAGACCATTATCCGCGACAAAAAAGGAAACCTGCCTGAAGATTTTCGGTTCTTCTGCTTTGATGGCGTCCCCAAGTTGCTGATGATGGATTTCGGTGTCTATAATGACAAGGGGCAACATCAGTTCAAGTTCCCCAGAAACATCTATGACATGGCTTTCCAGTTGATGCCAATCCGTTGGGGGCGCGACAATTATGACGGCGAAGTGCAAAAGCCCGAAAATTTCGAATACATGAAGGAGATTGCCGCCAAATTGTCCCAGCCTTTTCCAATGTGCCGTGTCGATTTGTACAATCTTGACGGAAAGGTCTATTTTGGTGAAATGACCTTCTATCATGGAGGCTGCTGCCAAGCCATCACGCCAGAAGAATGGGATCTCAAGATTGCCAGTTGGATTGATCTGAACAGCCCGAAAATTGTGCGGAAATAAGCCCCTGTTATAGGGAGACATCCATTGTAATGCAAGGCACGCGCGAGCCCACCGCGCGGCTGCGGCGGCCACCGCCGCCATTTTCACCTCTTATCCCCAACAGCCCGAAATCTCTCCATGAGGTTTCGGGCTGTTTTGTTTTTGTGTCCAAGGTCTTGTGAGGCGGGACAATATTGCATTATTTGCAACTTTTGCAACTTTTGCAATGCTGAAACATCTGCTCTTCTCCCCTCATGGGAAGACGGAAAACTCATCCAGAGGCCCCTAGAAGGCCACTTGTATTTTTTAGGTATTAATATACCTGAAAACCCCTCTCGTGCCACAGCGGCCGCGCCAGGGGCCCTAGCGGCCATCTCCCCCTCCAAAAAGGGTCAAAAACAGCCCGTGGCGGCGGATTTTCGTCACCGCCACAAAAAGGACGCCTCAAGGGCGGAAACTTTCAACAAACATGCAATAAATGCAACATCCATTGCCCCGAACCGCAATTGAGGGTTCGGGGTTCTTTTTTATTCGCAAAGAATAGATTTCGTCACCTCACTTCCCGAAGGCCTTTTTCAGCAGGGCGACGGAATGTTCGGCCCGGAAGGAATGGTCGCCTGGGTAGACGAAGCAGTATTCGAAGAACTTGTCCAAGGTCAGCCCATGGTTGGGAACCGTGCAATTGGCGTATTTGCGAGTGGCCGGGTCCGTGTAATGTGGATACTGATGCAGGTTGCAATGGTCCTCCGCCCCCATCAGCCGATAGGCGGCAAGGACTTTGCCAGTGTATTCATCGGCGCCGCCCTCGTTCATGGTCAGGTACTTAGGGGCCAATGCCGCCAGCAGGTCCGGATAGGCGAACTGGCTCCAGCTGCCAGGCACCCAATGCCAGTTGCCCCACGAATTGATGAAGTGCGGATCGGCGGAGCAGGCGGCATATTGCCGCGGGACGTCACAGAGGAAATCGTTGAACACCACGGCTTTGATGTCATTCCGCAACACGCCGAGACACATGGCCGGCTCCGACCCTAAAGAATGGCCGCTGACGGCAAGGCGGTCGGCGTCCACAAAATCCATGATCTTGAAATAGTCCAAGAAGCACATGGCCTGGAAGACGGAGATGCCCATGTAGGTGTAGCCGGATTCCAGCAGCATGCTGCAGTAGTGGACGCGGGTTCCCCCATGTTTGGGGCTTGGCAAATCCATCTCCGAACATTCGGCGGTGGCCGGATTGTCGAAGGCGACGGCCGCATAGCCCGCCTGAACATAATGCCATGCCATGCGGTTGCGGTCCAGATAACGGCCGTCTTTGCAATTTGGATGTTCTATAAATGGCTCTCCCGCAAGCACTTCCTTGCTAACTGAGGAGCCTGGGAAACAGAGGACGCCAGGCACTTTGTTGGCCGCTGAGGCCCCGTCTGGAACCAGAAGAAGAATCGGCACGGCGCAATAGTCATAGGGATAGAACTCCCACTTCTCGACGCGATAGCCCTCCCGCTGGCTGACGGACAGTTTTTTGGGCGGCGGCTGCGGCGTGGCTTCGGGAAAGCGAAGCAGCTCCGTCAGCTTGACCTTCACCTTCGCCTGCCATGTGAAAAACTCGTCCTGAGTTGTGGCCTTGAAGGCCAGTTTGGGCTCCGTGTGGCGCAGCCGTTCCAAAAAAGCCGCCATGGAGGCGGTGGTCCGCCCATCCTCCCGATGGATCATGCACGGTTCCGGCTTCTGCTCTTCGGCGGCTTTGGGAGCATCCTCCGCCCACGCGGCCATGCCCACAAGAAGCACCATTGCCAAATGACTGGCTGACTTCAACATCCGTTGCAACTCCTTCCGCTGCGCAGGGGCGTTGCTGCGGTGACATTCCAACGCCCCGTGCGCAGTTATTTGTCTAACATACTGCAAATCAATCATTTACAACTTCAGAACAAACTCGAGGTCCTGCCGTGTGAATCATTCGGGTCGCTCTGGCCTAATGGTGGGAGAAGACCCGCTCAGGAGCATGGAACAACGCCACGCCCAGCTCGTTGGCCCGCAGAATCACATCTGCGTCCTTCAGTGAGCCGGCAGGCGCAATGATTGCGGTAACTCCCGCCTTTGCAGCGACTTCCACACCATCCGGGAAGGGGAAGAAACCATCGCTGGCCATCACGGCGCCGTCAATGCTCTCCTTGCCCTCGTATTTCTGGCGGAACTTCTCAATGGCCTGCTCCACGGCTCCCACGCGGTCCTGTTCGCCAGTGCCCACGGAAAGGGTGCCGCCGTTCTTGACGATGACCACGCCATTGGAGCGGACGCTGATGTTGATGTACCACGCCGTCAGCAGATCTTCCTTCTGGGCGTCAGAGGCGACCACGGTGCTGGAGACTTTTCCGTGGACTTTGCTGTCCGCCGTCGCGGGGGTCAGGTCGGCCACCGAGCGGATATGGGTCATGAGCGGATCGGCCACCACGACGGAGCCATCGGCCAACACCTTGATGGTGCGGCTGTTGCTGATGTCGTCCCCCACGTAGCGGGGCAGCTTGGCGATGTCGCCGCACTGCAGGATGCGGATGTGCTTGTTCAGCTTGGCCTCCGGATTGCGGAAGATGGCCAGAGCCTCCTCCTCATAGGCGGGAGCGACCACGCATTCCACAAAGGTGGTCATGATTTCCGCGGCCGTCTTGGCGTCCACCTTCACGTTGAAGGCGATGACGCTGCCGAAATGGGCGCGGGGGTCGCATTCTCTCGCCCGAATGTACACATCCAGCAGGGTGTCCCCCTGACGTGCCACGGCGGCGCCGCAGGGATTCACATGCTTCATGCAGGCGCAGGCCGGCTTGTCAAAGAACTTCACGATGTTCAGAGAGAAGCTGATGTCCTCCAGATTCGTCTGGGACAGCCCGCTTTTGCCGTCCTTGAGGACCTTCATGTCGCCGATGACATTGTCCACGCCATCCAGCTTGTAGAAGGCCGCGGTCTGATGGGGGTTGGTGCCGTAGCGGAGATCATCCACCTTGACCAGCTTCTTGCCCATCAGCGTGATTTCACTGGGGAAATCACCGGCGTTTTTGGAAAGGTACGTGTTGCGGTTGAGTTTTTCGTCTGCCATGATTACACCTCTTCTGGGGTTTCGGTTATGGGTTGCTGTGATGACTGCAAGTCATATAACATGCGATAGACGCCGTTCTGCTCATAAAGCTCCCGATGAGTGCCCTTCTCCACAATGCGGCCATGGTCCATGACCACAATCTGGTCCGCATGGAGGATGGTGCTCAGTCGATGGGCGATGGCGAGCACGGTGCGGTCGCTCATCAGCTTGTCGATGGCCTCCTGCACCAGCTTTTCGGTTCGTGTGTCCAAGGCGCTGGTCGCCTCGTCCAATATCAGGATGGGCGGGTTTTTCAGCAGGGCACGGGCAATGGCGATGCGCTGCTTCTGACCGCCGCTGAGCAGGCCGCCCCGCTCGCCAGCCAACCGGTCATAGCCATCCGCATCCTCCATGATGAACTCATGGGCGTTTGCCAGCCGTGCTGCCTCCTCCACCTGCTGGGGAGTCGCCTGCGGATTGCCGAAGCGAATGTTGTCCGCCAGGCTTTCATTGAACAGGAAGGTCTCCTGAGAGACGATGCCAACTAAACTGCGGAAGGATCCGGGCTCCACGTCGCGGATGTCATGGCCGTCGATGAGAATCCGTCCGCCTGTGGGGTCATAGAAGCGGCCCAATAGGCTGGCCAAGGTGGACTTGCCGGAGCCGGTGTGCCCCACAATGGCCACGAGGCTGCCGCGGGGGATGTCCAGACAAATGTCGTCCAAAACCTTCGGTCCATCCATATCATATTGGAAATCAACATGTTCAAATCGAATTCCCGCATGGAATTCCTGCAGGGCGATGGGATTTTCGGGCACGGGGAGACTGGTGTCCGTGTCCAAAAGCTCAAAGATTCGTTCGGCGGCGGCGGCGCTCTTTTGGAGATTGCTGTTGAGCTTCGCCAGCTCCTTGATGGGCTTGTAGGCCTGCTGCGCGGCCACGCCAATAGCCGCTAGTGTGCCCAAAGACACATGGAAATGGTAGCAGGCAACCACAAAGCCCGCCGCCAGCGCGATGGCCGTCAGCTGCATGACGGGCTGCATGAAGATGTCCGCCAGCACGGCGCGGATGGCACTGCGGAAATATTGGTCGTTCTCCTGCTGGAAACGCCCAGCCTCAATCTCCTCCATATGGAAGGCCTTGATGACGGCGATGCCGCTAAAATTTTCCTGCATCCGACTGACCAACAGGGAGATGCGATGCAGGACCCGCCGCTGGTACCGTCGAGTCAAGGTGGAAATCAGATAGACAGGCACGATGCACACAGGCATGGCCACCAGCAGGACAAGGGTGGGTTTGATGAGATGGACCTCGATGGCCGTCCGGATGATGTACTGCACCGACGCCAAAATCAGAACTGGCGCCGTGGTCATCTCCGCAATGGAGCTGGAGATGGTCTGTTCCACGCTTCCCGTGTCATAGGTGCAACGGCTGATCAGCTCCCCCACGTCATTTTTGGAGAAGAAGGACATGGACTGCTTCTGGAGGACCTTGAACAGCGCCAGCCGAATGTCCGTGACCACCCGCGAGCCAACCCACCGCAGGGAATACTTGTTGACGAAATCCGCGAAGGCCTTTAGTCCGAACGTGATGAACATCAATGAGATAAGCAGGCAGACCAAAGGGAAGCTCAGGGTCTCGTCTTCGGAGACATGGAAGCCCAGCCGCCCTAGAATGTGGTTGATTTTGCCTATCATGATTTGGCTGATGCCGTTGCCGCCGCTGGCTGACAGCGCCTTGTCCGCTCCGTCTGCCGCATCACTCCCCTGCCCTTCCGGTGGAGACGTCGGCACGTCTGACGGCGCCGCACTCTCCTTTTCCTTCATGTTTCGGCCCAGCCAGCGCATCACACGGGATTGGTTCAGCTTGTCCACCAGATCCAGATGCTTTTCCGCCGTCTCCCCCTGCTGCATCGTTTGAGGCTGACGGCTCTTCTCCAGAGAATTCAGACTCCAGCCCAAAAACTGCAGACAGGCGGCCATGGAGCCGCCCATGATCAGCGCGGACAACACGCCAATGGTGATCCGAAACCAATAAGGCCGGGCAAAGCTTCGGAACAGCCGCAGATAAATCAGCAGCGCATTCCCCTTTGCATGCTGTTCTTCCTTCTTCTTCAAGGAAAAGCTCCTAGGCCAGCAGCCCCTTCAGGACCTCAGCCACATATTGCTTCTGTTCCATGGTCAGTTCCGGATAGATGGGCAGAGCCAGCGTGCAGGCCGCCGCGCTTTCGCTGGCGGGAAGCTCTCCGGCCGCGTAGCCCAAGTTCCGATAGCATTCCTGCAGATGCAGGGGAACTGGATAATAGACCGCGCAGCCCACGCCGGCCTTGCGCAGCCCGTCCCACACGGCCTGTCGGCGCGTCTCCTGAACGCGAATCACATACTGATTATAGGTATGTCGCGTGGAATACGGCATTTCCGTCGGCAGGACAAGACCTTTCACGCCCGCCAAAAGCCGCCCATAATCCGCCGCGTTGCGCTGCCGCCCCTCAATCCATGTGTCAAGATGCTTCAGCTTGATTTTGAGAATCACCGCATGAAGCGCATCCATGCGGAAATTGCCGCCGATGACCTGATGATGATATTGGGGAGACATCCCGTGGTTTCGCAGAATCTTGATCCGCTCAATCTTCTCCGCATTGTTGCTCAACACCATGCCCGCATCGCCAAATGTCCCTAAGTTCTTGCTGGGGAAGAAGGAAAGGCAGCCGTAGTCCCCCATGGCGCAGACTCGCCGCCCCTTGTATTCGGTGCCGATGGCCTGCGCCGCGTCTTCGATCACCACCAGCCCGTAGCGGGAGGCGATCTCCATGATCGGATCCATGTCAGCGGCCTGCCCATACAGGTGGACAGGAATGATTGCCTTTGTCCGTGATGTCACATGTGCCTCAATGGCAGAGACATCCAGATTGTAGGATTTGGAATCGATGTCCACGAACACTGGCGTGGCCCCCACGCGGGAGATGGCGCCGGCGGTGGCGAAAAAGGTGTAGGTGGACGTGATGACCTCATCCCCCGGCCCGATTCCCTCCGCCATCAGGGCGATGATCAGCGCGTCCGACCCGGAGGAGACGGCGCAGGCATACCCGCAGCCGCAATAGGCCGCCACCGCCTGCTCCAATGCCTCCACATGGGGTCCCAAAATAAAGTTCTGGGTTGCGTAAAGTTCTTCAAGTGAATGAGTTATCTCATCCTTTATGGTTTCATACTGCGGCTTCAAGTCCAGCAATGGCACATTCATTCCAAACACCTCGTCTAAGGATTACATGGCCGTCGGTTTCCACGGCCTCATTGGCTACTTCTGCCGTCTCTATTTCTCCAGGTCCTTGCGGTGGGCCTGCATCGCCTCAAACCAGACGTCCGCCATTTTGGCCAGTCCGCCCAGGCTGGGGTGAACGCCGTCGCCCAAAATGTCCTCTTCAGTCAGATGAGAGAACATGTCCACGAAAACGACCTTGCATTTCGCGTCCGTCAGCGTGTTCAGGAAGTCCGGCAGGGAGCGGTTGTACGCTTCAACTCGTTCACAGCCCGTGCGGGGCGCCTTTTGGGGCGGAATGGTCGCCACGAAAAGGGTGCCCGTGAAATGGTCGCAGATGGCGCGGATGAGGCGGTTCCGCCCTTCCTCGCCGAAGCCGTTGGTGCCGGACATGAGCAGAATCACATCCGGCTTCTGGCGGTCGATGACCTCCAGAATGCCAGGTACCCGCAGCTCGGTCACCCCAAGCCGGTCCAAATCCATTTGAGGCGTGGGAACCACGCCGCCGTTTAGAATCAGGTCATTGCTGAAGCCCGCCAGACCATGATGCATGGGCTGGAAGTCCGGATCGCAGACACCGTCCTTCCCATAGGCCCAATAGTCCAGCTCCCCCACGAAAAGGTAATGATAGCCAGCCGCTTTCAGCTTGTCCTGCAAAGGCTTGCGATAACCGCCCGCATGGATGTTCGCCGTCATGTTGGAAGTGTCAACATGGCTGCCCCGAGTGATGGAGTCCCCCACGGGCATGATCCGAATGGTCTTCTTCTTTGCACCGCAGCAACTTGAAATGCCAAACAACACTGCACATGCCGCGCCTAGACTGATCAGTTTTTTCAGCATGGTCTTCAACCTTTCTCATGGCCGCGCCTCCCCAAGGAGCTCGCGGAAAAACCTGAAGCGCCATGGAAGCCGAACTTCGGCTCCATCGCTCCTGTCGATGGAACTTAATGTACATCTAAAAACGAAATGTGAAATGCAGGAAGTCGTTTTTTTCGCCACGAAGCTGAACTGAGTGGATAATCGGTCTGTTCAAAGGTCAAACAGATTCGCGCTATTTCCATGAGAGCAGTTCATTAACCATAGAATACACGGAATAAGCAGCATGCGAACAGCCGGTTGGAGGGTAATTCGCAGTTCGTTATCATTCAAAAAGCAAGCCCTCGCGTTCTTCTATGATTCTGCGGCTGAACACCTTGGATATTTAGTGGGTTCCGTGGACTCCTTCTGAATCGTCACAGCGGCTCGATGATCGGCAAATCGATGTTGCGCTTCTTCGGGTTGAAGTTGATTCCGACGAGGGTCACGGGGCGGGGGCCGGCGGCCCATCTGTCCGCGTAGCCGCGGTCGCGGATCTGGCGGATGGCTGTCCTGGCGCTTCGTTTGTACTTGAACTCAAGGACATAGACGTTCGTCGGCGTCTCGATGACGGCGTCCGCGTAGCCGAGGAGGGAGGGGACTTCCGGCTGCGGGTTGGCGCCTGCCATGGCGGCGAAGAGGAGGAAATAGCGCTTGGCCTCCGCCTCGTCCTTCAGCCGCCAGTCCGGCGGGATGGCGGCGTACAGCCCGAAGAGGGACTCGTAGAGGAACCCCTTCAGGTCGCCCTCGCGGAGCTGCCGCTTCGCGCGGTCCACCAGCGTGTCGAAGGCATTCTCCGTCAGCCGGAGCACCTGAGAGAGGTATCCGCGCCTCAGGGACGCGCGGATCTCAAGATTCGGCGGCCCAAGCACATAGGTGTCCATCCGCGGCGCCTCGCCGTCCTCCTCGCATGAGGGGCTTGGGGCCTTGACCACCTCCTTGATGGTGAGGTAGCCGCCCTG